>Ga0208902_1000443_pt1 | contig 21685 bp, 21 predicted proteins | sample AntAceMetag02UKH_FD_184767 | JGI IMG/M metagenome (GOLD analysis project Ga0208902, IMG submission 184767) | Saline lake microbial communities from Ace Lake, Antarctica - Antarctic Ace Lake Metagenome 02UKH (SPAdes) (version 2) | ecosystem: Environmental > Aquatic > Non-marine Saline and...
TGTCTGGCTCCCCGGGTAGGATTCGAACCTACAACCCTCCGGTTAACAGCCGGATGCTCCACCGTTGAGCTACCGAGGAATATCATGAGTAATTATACATAAAAACATTACTCGAGTCAATACGGTTATAGGTAGAAAAATAGATTTTTTTATTTTTCTTCGATTAATCCAGATAATCTTTTAGTTTTTTACTTCTACTGGGATGTCTTAATTTTCTTAAAGCCTTTGCTTCAATCTGCCTTATTCTTTCCCTGGTAACTCCAAATTCTCTACCTACTTCTTCCAAGGTATGAGGATGACCTTCGGAAATTCCAAATCTCATTTCCAAAACCCGTTTCTCCCTGTAAGTTAAAGTCTTTAACACATCATCCAATTGCTCCTTAAGCAATGTATAAGAAGCAATCTTGGGAGGTGCCGGAGAATCCTTATCTTCTATGAAATCTACTAAATGACTATCTTCTTCTTTACCTATGGGAGTTTCTAAAGAAACAGGTTCTTGTGCAGTTTTTAATATTTCTCTTACTTTTTCTTCAGAAATTTCCATTCTATCAGCAATTTCATTAATATTTGGCTCACGTCCCAATTCCTGTAATAAATGACGGGATACTCTAATTAATTTATTAATTGTTTCAACCATGTGAACCGGAACACGAATGGTTCTGGCTTGATCTGCTATAGCTCTTGTAATTGCCTGTCTTATCCACCATGTGGCATAAGTACTGAATTTATATCCCTTTTTATAATCAAATTTTTCAACAGCTCTAATTAAACCCATATTACCTTCCTGAATAAGGTCTAAAAACAACATTCCTCTACCAACATACCTCTTGGCAATACTAACTACCAATCTCAAATTAGCTTCAACTAATTTCTTTTTTGCCCGATGATTTCCTTTCAGCATTTTTTTAGCTAAGCTGACTTCTTCTTCAGCAACTAACAAATTAATCTGTCCGATTTCCTTCAGATACATCTTTACAGGATCATCTAATTCTATTTCTTTTGACAGGATAGCTTCTAAATCCAATTCCTTTTTAGTGATAGTAATTAACTTGTCTTTCTCTTCCGCTTTTTTATCTTTAACTAATGAATGACCCTCTTCTTCGGTTTCGACTAAATCAATTCCTGATTCGCTAAGAACATCATATAAATATTCTACTTTGCTAATATTAATAATATCATCTGCTAAATATTTTTCTATTTTTTTATAGGTTAAATAGCCTTGATTTTTTCCTTCTTTTATTAATTCTTCAACAACCTTGTTTTTCCCCATTAGCAGGCCTTTCCTTTCTAAAAAACTTTATTATTTAATAACCCCTGCGGGTTTGTTTATATCTAGTGTTTTAATTTTTGTAATATTTCCCTTAATTCTATTAAATCATCTTTTTCTATCTTCTTAGATTTTTTTATTTTCTCATCAAGTAATTTTGCTTTTTTTTCAAGGTTTTTTTTCTCTTGCAAGTATTTAATATTTTTAATTGTATCGATATACCCTGATATCACTTTTTCATCAAAAGTTATCATTTCTTCCATTAAAATCCTTGAAATAAAATTTTCTGCTTGTTTATCATTTAAAGAATCGATTATTTTTTGAGAATCACATTTTCTGTTCTCTTCAATATATTTTTTTATAATGGATACAATTTGATAATGTAAAGGAACAGTAAAATCTTCCACTTCCAATTCTTCTAAAACTTTTTGAGCAATTTTTTCGTTTTCCAGCATACATCCGATTAATATTTTTTCAGACTTAATATTTCCGGGTTCAGAATCCGGATTAATAAAACTGGGGGTAAATTCTTTTACTCCTCTCTTGTATTTCCTAAAATCGATTCTAATTGAACTTTCCGGTAATTTTAATTTTTCAGATATTTTTTTAATTTGTATTGTCAGTTCATTATCTGTTTCAATCATACTCAAGGTAGGCAATATTTCTTTTACAATTTTTATTTTTCCTTCTATGCTTTGAAAACCATGTTTTAGATATAATAGTTTTAATTTATAATCAATTAAAGAAAGACTATTATCGATTAGAGATTGAAAAGCACCATTCCCCTTTTTTACTAAAAAATCAGCAGGATCATCTCCTGTCGGTAAACTAATTACTTTAACCTCTAATCCGGCTTTTATCATCAAATCCAGACTTCTTAGGGTAGCTAAGTTACCGGCTAAATCCGAATCATAGGCTATAAAAGCATTATCAGTCAAACGTTTTATCAATTCTATCTGTTTTACCGTCAAAGCGGTCCCCAGAGAAGCTGCAACTTCATTAAATCCATATTGTTGAGTAATTAGAACATCCGTATATCCTTCTACAATAATGATTCTTTTATTTCTTCTAATATTCTCTTTAGCAAAATTTATATTATATAAGTTGCTTCCTTTATTGTAAATTAAAGTTTCCGGAGAATTAATATATTTGGGTAACGAATCACCTAAAATTCTCCCTCCAAAACCAACAACCCTTCCATGAAAATTGAAAATTGGGAAAATAACTCTGTCTCTAAAACAGTCAATATATCTGCCTTCTAATTTACTCTTTTTTACTAGTCCGGCCTGTAATTGTTCTTCATAAGAATAATTACTTTTTTTTAAAAACTTTACCAATGCATCCCAACCGACGGGAGCATATCCTATTTTATACTTTTCGACACTGCTTTCTTTAATTCCTCTTTTTTTTAAATAATTTATTACTTTTTTTCCTCTGTCTGTCCTAAGCAAACATTCTTGGTAATATTTCACGGTTAATTCATTTATTTCATATAATTTTTCTTTCCTTTTATAAAGAAGGTTTTCTTTCCCATCATTGGTTGGAAGCGCAATCCCGGCTTTTTTAGCCAATATTTCAACTGCTTCTATGAAATTTACTTTTTCAAATTTTTTAATAAATGTAAATACGTTTCCTCCTTCACCACATCCAAAACAATGGAAAAGTTGTTTTTCCGGGCTTACCATAAAAGAAGGAGTCTTCTCTTCGTGAAAAGGACATAACCCTTTAAAACTCTTTCCGGCAGGTTTCAAAGGAACATATTCGGAAATTACATCTACAATATCACAATTATTCCTTATTTCTTCCAATAAATCAGATGAAAATCTCAATTATTATGCATCCTTATATTATTCAAAGTATTTTTTTAATATTTGAATTATTTTTTTAAATATCCTATTTACTTATATATATATTCTACGTTAATAATATTTATCCTTTTTTTTAGAAAAAAAATTAAAAAAAAATACTAGTTAATTGAATTTTCTTTTATTAACTAGTATTAATTTTTTCTATTTCCGGAAAATATTTATAACAAATTTAACTGGATATCTTCTTCTTGAAAATCTTTATCCTTTTGTTTTACCTTTCCGTATTTGCCTCCTCCACCTGAGCTTAGCTCTAATAAGCCTTTTCTGGCTAAGATAATATTCCGGGCAATTTTGAATCCTACCACCCGGCTTATCTCCTGGTAGGTTGCTTGATGTAATATATTCATTTCAGTTCCAAAATAACCATAGAGTTTTTCTAATGTTTTTTTACCGATTCCCGGTACAAATTCCAGAGGCACCTGATGAAAATAATAAGGACGATGGGGAGGAGAAATCGATATTTGATTATCTCCTATCTCTACTATTCGATCAAAAACACCTTTTACTATCTTTTCGTTTCCACATTTTTCACATCTATATACCGGTGGATTACCGATGGCTGTATGATTACAAATTTCACAAAAAGTCCTGTGATACCTGCCTAATTTTGGATCAAGTCCATAATTTGCAATTATTCTTCTATTGTCTTTCCTCTGTAAGGCCAAAAGTACTTCTTTGAAATTAGGTTCTTTTAACTCTACGATATTATATTCCCGACCAATTTTTGGTAAAGAGTGAGCATCTGAATTTGTTAAAAAGGTATATTTTTTTAATTCCTTTAAATGATCGGCAATTCGACCAATTTTTGGTAAAGAGTGAGCATCTGAATTTGTTAAAAAGGTATATTTTTTTAATTCCTTTAAATGATCGGCAATTTCCGTATCTGCGCTCAACCCTAACTCTATAGCTGGTATTTTTTTTAAAGTTGAAGCAGTAAACATTTCCCTTATTTTTCTTACACATTTTCCGTATACGCTTTTATGCGGTGTGAAGACATGCGCAGGAATTAATATTCCTCCAATTTGATTGATAATGTTAAATGCTTCCTGTGCACTTATCTTACAATTTTGACTGCTTAAACTTACATTGGTTACTAAAAAGGATAATTGTTTACTAAACTCCTTTATATCTTCAAAAAAGGGGAAAAAGGCTATTTGATGAGATAATCCGCCATCTTTTTCTTTTGTTTCAATTTCCGAACCCAATAAAACGATAACTTTATCTTGATATATCAATCCACCGTCTTTTAAGGTTTGCATCTCTCCATTCATAATTAATTGAGAAATATCTTCAATAACTCCCGGCGAAGCGCAATCAACGACACCCACTATATCAATTCCTTTTCTGTATTTACATTCCTTAGCAATATTCTCAAAAGTTAAATTTCGCGAGGCAGTGATTTTTACGGGAGCACCGTTATTACTTCTACCGATGTGAACGTGTAGATCCATATAATATGTATTCATTAATTAATTCTCCAAATAAATTAGTCGTTAGTGAATAGTTTGCTAAGCAAAATATAAAGCTAAAAACAAAAAATTATAATTTTTTCTGTCTCCTCTTTTCTTCATTCTGATTCCTGAATTTCCGCCTGCCCAGGAACGACATATGGTGGCGATTTTTTTATTTTTTGGTAAATAAAATACATGCGTGATTTAATATATTTTAATTTCGATATTCGTTCCCTTCTTTAATTTCCTATTCACTATATGCTATTACTATACGCCGCCGACACTTTACCCGCACCTTTTCTTAGACTATATCGATACCCTATACTACATACAGTTTTCCAAATTCCAATAGACAGGCGGGACCCTGACCTACATATAGGGGTATGTCATTCCGCATTTCTACCCGCATCCTATCTTGGACTCGATACTATATATTAGATACTAAGTATAGTATCCCAATTATTGTTTTTGCATCTTTGATAATATTTTTTTTAATCATCTCTAAAGCTTTATTAATTTTTATATGTTCTACTTGAATAAATTCATCTTCATCTTCATTCTTATTTCCCTTTATTAAATCTTCTGCAATAAAAAGAGTTAATTTTTCGTTACAAAAGCCCGGTGTAGAAAAAAAAGTAATTATTTTCTTTAGCTTTAGGGAATAATATCCTGTTTCTTCCTCTAATTCCCTCCTGGCACAATCGATTAATTTTTCGTTTTTTTCTAATGTTCCTGCAGGTAATTCCCAAAGAACCTCTTCAGTTGCTTTCCTGAATTGTTTGATCATGATAATTTCTTTTTCTTTGTTGATTGCTAAGATAACGACTGCTCCGGGATGTTCAATTATTTCACGGGTAGAGATTCTTCCATCCGGAAGTTTTACTGTATCCTTTCGAAGGCGGACGATACGTCCCTGAAAGATATTTGAAGAAGATAAAGTTTTTTCCTCAAAATCACTAATTTCTTTACTCATTTATATTTCTCCGGATATTACCGTATTAATAATGGATAAAAGAAATTCTGTTGATCGAATTAAATTTTTAATTGATATATACTCATCAACAGTATGAACTTTTTTCATGCCTATTCCCAGATTAACCGAAGAGAAACCCTTTTTATTTAATACATTCACATCGCTTCCCCCTCCGGATGTACCTAAAATGGCAGGTAATTCAATATTTTTTGCAGCTTTTTGTGCTGTTTTGATAATTTGACTTTGCGGGGAAAAATAATAACCATAGTATTCACGGCCAATTTTCATACTAACTCGGGCTTTAAATTCTTTTGCAGTATTTTCGCATATCTTTTTTAATTGTTCCGTTTGATATTCTAATTTTTTCTCATCCAGGCTTCTAATCTCCCCTTTAAGTATCACTTCGTCCGGAACAATGTTGGTTGCCTTACCTCCGGAAATTATTCCGATATTTGCCGTAGTTTCTTTATCTATTCTTCCCAATTGCATGCGGGAAAGAGCAACTCCTGCTGTTTGGATAGCATTAATTCCTTTTTCAGGATTTGCTCCTGAATGAGCTGCTTTTCCGTGGAAAGTAATTTTTACAGAATTATGGAAGGGAGCTGCTATAATAATTTCTCCCGCGTCTCCATCAGAATCCAAAATAAAGGCCATCTCTGCTTTTAATTGGGACATATCTAAATTCTTTGCTCCCAACAGACCAATTTCTTCACAAATGGAAAACACTATTTCAATATCCCCGCAGGGAAGTTTTTTTTCTCTGATAAGTTGAAGAGTTTCCAATATAATGGCTACTCCCGCCTTATCATCTCCTCCTAAAATTGTGTCCCCTGCACTAAATATTTTTCCATTTTCACAAACAGGCTGAATATTTTTTCCTGGAGATACAGTGTCCATATGGGCAGCAAACATAATGGTTGGAGTATTTTTTATATTTCCTTTTAATCGTATTATTATGTTCCCTGAATTAGAATTTGCATACTTTCCTGCTTGATCAACAATTGCTTCCAATCCCATTTCTTTTATTTTTTTTATTAAATAATCTGTAACTTCTTTTTCCTCTTTCGAGACGCTGTCAATTTTAACCAATTCCATAAAGTTTTTGATTAATCTTTTTTCATTAACCATAAATAATGCCCCCTTTCCATTTAGTAAATTTATATCATATTTCCGGATTTTCATATTTTTAAGAATTAATCTAACTATTTGATTAATTCTTAAAAGACAAAAATGAAATACAATTCATATTATATAACAAAAATAAAAAAATAAAAGCAAAGAATATAAACAATTTATATATTAGAATTATGTTAAGTTGTTATATGTGATTCAAATCGGACTAAGAAAAAAATATAAAAATATATTTTTTTTCTCTAAATGGAATAATTAAATTAATTAGGGGCGGTTAATTCCGCCCCTATTAAAGAAAAAATAATTATTTTTAATAAGTAGCACTTTTTAAACAATATCCTACCTATCGCAAGAAAAATTATTATTACTGCTTCCGTTTTACACCATAAAACTCAAGTGCTATTCAATATATTTTTTTATTCTTTAGCTATATCTTCGCCTTTTTTTAAAGCGACTTTATTTAAGTCCAAAATCTTTTGATTTTTTCCTGCTAAAGCTTTTTCCAAAGCTTTGAATATGCTCTCTAATTTTACTACACCTGATTTTTTCACATAAGCTCCCAAAGTAACCATATTGGCTACTCTTAAATTTCCTAATTTATTGGCAATGTCGTTTGCTGGAATCTTAAGAACTCTTATATCATCTCTTTTTACTTCCTGGTCGATTAAAGAATTGTTTAATACAATTAAACCATCTTTTTGAATCAATGATTCAAATTTATCCAAAGATGGTTTATTCATAGCAATAACTGTTTTTGGGTTAGTCACAATCGGTGAAGCAATCTCTTCCGAAGAGATAATAACTGTACAATTAGCTGTTCCCCCTCTCATTTCAGGTCCATAAGAAGGCATCCAGGCAACTTTCTTACCTTCAAGCATTCCGGCATAAGCCAACAATCTACCCATTAACATTAATCCCTGACCACCGAATCCGGCAATAATAACTTCTTCCAACATTTACTTTACCTCCCCGGGAGTCTTAAATTCCCCTAAAGGAAAATAAGGAATCATGTTCTCTTCCAACCATTTAGATGCTTCAACCGGACTTAATCCCCAGTTAGTCGGGCATGTAGATAATACTTCTACCAGTGCAAATCCTTTTCCCTCTAATGGAATTTGAAATGCTTTCTTAATTGATTTTTTCGCTTTTATAATATTAGCAGGTTTATGAAGAGAAACTCGTGAAATGTAAGCAACTTTCTCTAAGGTTGCCAACATCTCAGCCATTCTGATTGGATAACCCATGGTTTCAGGATCTCTTCCGTAAGGAGAGGTCTGGGTAACCTGACCGACCAGAGTAGTTGGTGCCATTTGACCACCTGTCATTCCGTAAATAGCATTATTGATAAAAATAACTGTGATATTTTCGCCTCTATTTGCTGCATGTACAATTTCAGCTGTTCCAATTGAAGCTAGATCTCCGTCTCCCTGATAGGTAAAAACAACGCTTTCAGGTTTAGTTCTTTTAATTCCGGTAGCAATAGCAGGAGCCCTCCCGTGGGCTGCACAGATCATATCGCAATTAAAAAATAAATATGCAAAGACGGAGCACCCTACCGGACAAACACCTATCGCTTTTTCTCTAATTTCCAACTCATCCAATACTTCAGCCACTAATCTATGAGCAATGCCATGGTGGCAACCGGGACAATAAGTAAAAGGAACCTCTGTTAAAGATTCCGGATGTCCAAATACTTTATTCATGATATTATAAAACACCTCCAAATAGTGTAAATGATAATTTATAATCTATATATATTTTTTTACTTCTTCTAAAATTTCCTGCGGGGAAGGTATCACTCCACCCACTCGACCATAGAAATTAACTTTAGCTTTTCCATTTACTGCTAATCTAACATCTTCTATCATTTGACCCAGACTCATCTCGACTGTTAAGAATTTTTTCACTTTTTCTGCTGTTTTCGCAATAATCTTTTCCGGGAACGGATATAATGTAATCGGCCTGATTAAACCAATATTGATTCCTTCTTTTTTCGCCAGCTGGATCACGGTTTTTGCAATTCGAGCGACAATACCATAAGCTACTATAACCAGATCCGCATTTTCCAAATTCAAGGCTTCATATCTTACTTCTTTTTCTTTGAGCAAATTATATTTTTTCTCAATCTTCAAATTCCATTGTTCTAAAATATCGGGATCCAGATCAAAAGAAACTACATAACGATGTTTTCTCCCTTTACATCCGGTAAGTGTCCACCCACTTTTATCCGGCAGGTCAACTTTTGGCCTTTCTTTAAATTCTACTGCTTCCATCATTTGTCCCAATAAACCATCTCCTAATATCATTGCCGGATTTGTATATTTATCTGCTAAATCAATCTCCTAATATCATTGCCGGATTTGTATATTTATCTGCTAAATCAAAAGCATCCATGGTTAAATCTACCAGTTCCTGGACTGAAGAAGGGGCTAAAACAATTAAATGATAGTCTCCGTGTCCGCCTCCTTTAGTAGCCTGAAAATAATCAGCCTGTCCGGGTTGTATACTTCCTAATCCTGGGCCGCCTCTTTGCATGTTTACGATAACACAGGGTATTTCAGAACAGGCAATATAAGAAATTCCTTCCTGTTTCAAACTGATTCCCGGACTGGAAGATGATGTCATAGCCCTTTCTCCGGTTGAAGCGGAACCGTAAACCATATTAATTGCTGCGATTTCGCTCTCTGCCTGAACGAAAGCAGCATTTTCCATTTTCAATAATTTTTTAGCCATATAGGCTGTTAATTCACTTTGGGGAGTAATTGGATAACCAAAATAATATTTACAACCAGCTCTAATTGCTGCTTCGCCAATCGCTTCATTTCCCTTCATTAATATCTTTTCTCCCATTTGCTAACCTCCTTGAACATATTTTTATTTTTTACATTTACATAATTTATTTATATACTTCTATTGCTACGTCCGGACAGGTCATGGCGCAAAAAGCACAACCGGTACATTTTTCCGGATTTATCTGTTTAGCAGGATGATAACCTTTTTTATTAAAATATTCGGCCATTACAATGATTCCTTTTGGACATGCTACAGTACAAAGTTCACAACCTTTACATTTTTCTTCGTCGATAATTATTTTTGCCATATTATTTCCTCCTTTTTGAATTTTAATTCCATGGTAATTTCATATAAGGTTTTATATAAAATATTGATTCTTTAATATTCTCTTTATTTATTTTCTGCATGAATCGTTCATCCACACATATAAATTTTATGGGAATATTCAGCGCTTTAGAAGCTTTTATAATCTCCTTATGTCCTTCTATTATATTTTTCTCCTCAGTTTCTATGCTTAAATTTGGATTACTGACAATGCCGGTTATTTTCAACCGGGAAGTATGTTCAATCTCTCGCGCAATTTGTTTGATTTGGGAAGCATTCCGGGTAAATGGCCGGAAAGTATTGACTACTAAAAACATTTCATAATCAAAATCTTTAATAAAATTTCGAAAATTACCTAAAACAACCGAACCAACACCATCTCCTCCCACATCCAGAATCAAACGAAAATCCTGATTCTGAATCAAACCTTTAATTTCCGGAGAGATAATAGGTATATCAGAATAAGTTAATTTTCCTTCAGGTGAAACCATCTTCACCCCTTGAAGCTTCAGATTCTTTTTGACTTCCCGACTTCTAAAATATGGATTTACAATATCTAAATCTACTATTGCTACTTGCTGATATTTCTTCTTGCAATCTATAGAATAATTAATAGCTATTTCAGTTTTTCCGCTCCCAAAACCACCAACAAATATATTTATCCGCTTACTCAATATATTTTTTCCACCTCTTCTCCCTTTAACACTCTTAAAGCACCTTCAGATAAAGCCAACATTTCTTCTTCTCCCGCATACACCATAACTAAAGATAAAAAACTAATTCTATCTTTGATCAAGTTAATAAATTCATCAGCATACGCTATACCCCCTGTTAAGATGATTGCATCTATTTTCCCTTTTAAAACAGTAGAACCAGCACCAATTTCCTTTGAAACCTGATATGCCATCGCTTCCAGGATCATTTTGGTTTTTTTATCTCCGTTCTCAATTCTTTTGATGACTTCTCTCATGTCATTGGTTTGTAAGTACCCAACCAATCCACCGTTACCTTTTATTTTTTTCATTATCTCATCTTTGGTAAATTTTCCGGAAAAGCAAAGTTCCACCAAGGCTCCTATTGGCACTCCTCCACTTCTCTCCGGGGAAAAAGGACCTTCTCCGTTTAAGGCATTATTAACATCGATTACCTTTCCCTTACTATGTATGCCTACTGAAATTCCACCACCTAAATGTGCAATAATAAAGTTCGCATGCTCATATTTTATTCCTAAATCTATTGCAGCTTTTCTGGCAATCGCTTTCTGGTTTAAAGTATGAAAAATACTTATTCTTGGAATATCCGTCATTCCGGAAATTTTAGCAATCGGCTTCATTTCATCAACGACCACAGGGTCAACAATATAAGCCGGAACTGAAATCTTTTCAGCAATCCCATAGGCAAGCAATGCACCTAAGTTAGAAGCATGTTGGCCGCTTATTCCTCGACGAAGATCTACCAGCATATTATTGTTTACCCGATAAGTACCGCTGGAAATAGGTTTCAACAATCCACCTCTTCCAACAACCGCATCAAGCAGGGAGTGATGGACTCTTTTTTCTTCTAAAAAATTTAAAATAATATTTAACCTAAATTCATACTGATCAATAATGTTTGGATATTTTAATAATTCTTCACTTTTATGTTCAATTTTTTTATTAAATAAAACTTGTTCATTGCGGTATAATGCTACTTTGGTAGAAGTGGAACCCGGATTGATAACTAATATGTTATAATCTTTTGACATTGATATTCTCCTCTTTTAAATCTTTCACCCTATTTTTTCTCTAGCATCTTACTCATTAATACTCCTAAGGCAATGGAATATAATTTTGAACGTGCACTATCTGAACGAGAAACCAAAACTACCGGCGCTTTTGCGCCTAAAAGTAATCCTGCAGGGACCGCTTTTGCCAAATAGACTAAACTCTTAGCAAAAATATTTCCAGATTCAATATTCGGCACTAAAATAATATCTACTTCTCCGGAAACCGGACTATTAATCCCTTTGTGTTTTGCTGCTTCTTTGGAAATAGCATTATCGAATCCCAATGGACCATCCACAATTCCACCCACAATCTGCCCTCTTTCGCTCATTTTAGACAAGCAGGCGGCATCAATGGTAGCTGGCATATCGGGATTGACTAATTCTAATGCGGCTACAACCGCAACCTTTGGTTTTTCAATTCCCATTGAATGGGCATAATAAATTGCATTTTGAATAATTTGCGCTTTTTGTTTTAAATCCGGAGCAATACTCATGGCTCCGTCTGTCATAGTTAATAAACGATTGTAGTTTTTTATTTCAAGGGTATAAACATGACTAAGCATTCTATCGGTTCTCAAACCGTATTCCTTATTTAAGACTGCCCTTAAAATTCTGGCACTTCCCATCATTCCCTTCATTAGTATTGAAGCTTTCTTGTTTTTGACTAATTCTACTGCACATTTAGCAATTTCATTTTTATCTGATTTATCAATAATTTCATGATTAGTTAAATCAATTCTTATTTTATCGGCAATTTCAATGATTCTTTTTTTATTACCTACCAAAATAGCATTTATCAATCCTTCTGCTCGAGCAGCCTCTACTGCAGTTAATACATCTTCCGCTGCCGCTGAAGCCACTGCTATTTTTTTTGGTCCATATTTTTTTGCTTTTTCTAGAACATCTTTAAAAGTTTTTAGCATTTTTTATTTACCTCTTTATTAAATTAAATTAATCGCTAGTGTTAAATACATTAATAAGTAAGGAATGATGTGAAAAAAGTTGGCCGATTGATCAATTAAATTAGTCGATTAGCCCATTATCTTCCGATCTCTATTCTTTATTCTTTTCTTTGTTCCGGCTCCTGACTCCTGACTTTCTCTTTCTTAACTAGCTGACCATCTAATCAATTAACCAATTTATTTTTTTATTTTGCTCTTGATTAATTTTCCCAGTCTTTTAATTCCTTCTTCTATATCTTTTATACCTGGATAACAAAAAGAAAGACGCATGGTATTTTTTCCTTTTCCATTCGCAAAAAATGGACTGCCGGGCACATAAGCTACTTTTTCTTCAATTGCTTCTTTAAACATTACTTCAGTATCTATATATTCGGGCAAGGTGGCAACTACGAAAAATCCGCCCTGTGGTTTAGTCCAGGTAGCTTCCGGTGGAAAATATTTTTCCAGGGCTCCTAACATAGCATCCCTTTTTCCTCTATAAATCTCAACATTTGATTCTATATGTTTTTCCAATTTTCCTGATTGACAATAGTTGTAAGCAATTAATTGTCCCAGTATACTGGTGCATAAGTCAGTTGCCTGTTTTAATATGGTCATCTTTCCAATAATTTCCTTATTACCCAAAATCCAGGCTAAACGCAAACCAGGACATAATATCTTTGAAAAAGTGCCTAGGCTTATTACAGAACCATTTTTTTCCAATGAATAAATTGAAGGTATTGATTCTCCTTCGAATCTCAATTTTTCATAAGGATTGTCCTCCACTATAAATACATTAAATTTATGGGCAATTTCAATTATTTTTTTACGACGAGAGAGAGATAATGTAACGCCTGCAGGATTTTGGAAATTTGAAATAGTGTAAATAAATTTAACTCTTTTCCCTTCGCTTTTTAAATGGGATAATTTTTCTTCCAAAATATCAATCTTCATTCCCTCATCATCCATGGGAATACCGACCAGTTCACCGCCATAACTTCGGAAAGCATTTAAAGCTGCCAAATAACTTGGTAATTCTACAATGGCTATATCTCCGGGGCTTAAAAATACTTTTCCCACTAAATCCAATCCCTGCTGTGAACCTGTGCTAATGATAATATTATCCAATTCACCATTCATGCTATCTTTGGCTAGATAATCCAAAATGCATTGTCTTAATTCGGGCAATCCTTCTGTACCGCTATATTGCAATGCTCTCGCACTATTCTTGTCCAATATTTCCTGTACAATTTCCTTAATTTCTTCAACCGGAAAAGTTTCAGGGTCAGGCATTCCTCCTGCTAAAGATATGATTTCCGGGTTTTGAACTAATTTTAGTATTTCTCTTATAGCTGAAGCTTCCATTTTTGCAGCTATTTCAGAATAAAATTCTTTAGTGTTAATTGACATTTTTTTACTCCTTCAAATTTTTATCTTATTAACTTAGGTAAATTTAAAAATTTAATTTTTATTTATCAAACCATTTCTTCTGTTTTTTATTCAATTCAATCGAGTTTATACAATTTTAGCTATCACCTCTAATTTACAAATAAACCCTATTAATATATACAAGCAATTTTTGTGCCAATAATATTAATAAATAGAAAGGCAGCTTTATTCATTGATAAAGCTGCCTTTCTATTTTAAAACTATTTTTAATGGTTACATATTTTTTACATTAATTGCATTATGTCTAATTAATTGCATAAACTACATTTTTATAATCTTTCAAACTATTTCAACAATAGGAATTCGATTTAGAAAAATGAGATACTGATTCAATTAATTAATTATATTCATATTTCTTTTTTATATTAAATTTCTTGATTTTATAATAAAAACTTCTAAGACTAATCCCTAATTTTTTTGCCGCCTCCAAATTATCTCCCCCGGAGGATTGCAATGCATTTATAATCACTGTTCTTTCAGTGCTGTCCTTTATTTCTCGTAAATTATTTTTTTTAACTTGTGTTTTTGTTTTATCTAAATAGGAGTAATTAATGCTGCGGATCGGCTTTAGGGCATTGTCCTTGAATTTATTTACTCCTTCCAGTAAGGAAATATGTTTGGGAAAAATGATTTCTTCGCTTATTTTCATATTTATAACTGCTCTTTCAATGACATTTTCCAACTCCCTTACATTCCCGGGCCAAGAATATTCAGCCAGCATATTCAGTGCTTCCGGTAAAATATCTTTTATATTTCTACCAAAATCCTGATTGTATTTTCTGATTAAATTGTTTACCAAAAGCGGTAAATCTTCTTTTCTTTCTCTTAATGGAGGAATATAAATAGGAATAACATATACTCGATAATATAGATCATCTCTAAATCGGCCCTCTTCAACCGCATGATACAGGTCGATATTGGTTGCGGAAATTATTCGCACATCCACATTAATAGAATTTCTTCCCCCAACCCTGACTATCTCTTTTTCCTGTAAAACTCTTAACAATTTTGCCTGCAAATTTAAACTCATCATGCCGATTTCATCTAAAAAAATGGTTCCTTTGTCAGCTTCTTCAAATAACCCTTTCTTCCCGGTTTTTTTTGCTCCCGTAAAAGAACCTCCTTCATACCCAAAAAGTTCACTTTCTAATAAAGTATCAACCAAAGCTGAACAGTTTACTCGGATAAGTTGTTGATTTTTTCTTTTGCTGGCATGATGAATGGCATGAGCAAAAAGTTCTTTCCCTGTTCCGCTTTCACCATGAAGTAGGACGGTAGCAGGAGTTTCCGCGGCTTTTTTAGCTTGCTCTTTAGCTATAACCATTCCTCTGCTGTTTCCCACAATATCTTTAAAAGTATATTTTGATTCTAAATCCCTAACTCTTCGCTTAAATCGTTCCAGTTCTTGACTTAAATATTTAATTTCCGAAACATCATGAATCACCGCAACGCTTCCTTTTAGTCTTCCATCCACCACCACCGGAGAAACGTTTATAATAACTTCTTTCCTGGTAGGACCAACACGCATCCTGACGTTATGAACCGGTTTTTTGGTTTTAAGAACTTTTAAAAGCATACTTTCTCTACCATCTGCTATATCCGTTGTAGGAGGTTTACCTAATACATCTTTTTCTGTTAAACCGGTAAGACGAGTATATGCGGGATTAATAATAGTCTGCAAACCATTTTCATCAACTACGGAAATAGCATCATCAGTTGATCGTATAATAGCTTTCAAAGTGCTTTGAATTTCTTTTTGTATGGCAATTTCCTGCAGCCATTTATCTTTATTTGTATTAATCTTCTCTTTCATAAATAATCTCCGATCGGCTAATTAACCAATTCCCCAATTTGCCAATTAGCCGATTAACCTCTGAATCCTAGATTCTGACTCCCTCTTTCCCGACTATACGTTATTTTATCTATCTAGCATCTTTCTCGCATGCTGAATGGTAATTTCGCTGATTTGATTGCCATCCAACATACGGGCAATTTCATGAATCCGGTTATCTCCTTTAATTTCTCCGATTTTTATTTCAGTCAAATGATTTAGAATATATTTTTCTATATAAAAATGTTTTTGTGCTTTACAGGCAATTTGAGGAAGATGAGTGACACAAATAACCTGTCTTTTTTTTGAAATATTTTTTAATTTTTCAGCCACCACTTCCCCCAATCTTGCCCCTACACCACTGTCTATTTCATCAAATATCAAAGTGGGAATCCTATCTACTTCGGAAAGAATTGATTTTAAAGCTAACATTATTCTTGAAACCTCACCACCGGAAACAATTCGTGCTAAAGGACGCAACCCTTCACCTAAATTAGGAGATATCATAAATTCTATCAAATCTATTCCCTTAGGTCCTGCTTTATAGTTTTTCCCATTGATGCCGATACCGTTAATATCTTCCTGTTGAATAATGGATACTTCAAACAGGCAATTTTTCATTTTTAAATCATTTAATTCTTTAACAACGTCTTTTTCAATATTCCGGGCAATTTTTTTCCGGTTATCACTTAATTTTTTAGAAAGACGTGAAACAATCTGCTCCAAAGATTTAACCTGTTCTCTTAATTTTTCAACTTTAGCATCATCATAATCAATAGCATTTAATTCTTTATATATTTTATCTCGATATGCAATTATTTCTTCAATAGTATTTCCATATTTACTTTTCAAATTGTTTATAAAATTTAGTCTTTCTTCCACTTCTCTTAATTTTTCCGGATTTAAACTAACTTTATCTTTGTATTCTGTTATTTCGCTAGCCGCATCTTCGAGACGATAACTGATTTCTTTCAAGTTTTCCTTCATTTTTTCAATACGATTATCTAAAGCCGCAATTTCTCCCATATTTGATAAAATTTCATTAATGGAATCTCTCACTGAGAATTGTTCGGTCTCACCTTCATAAAGAATTACTATTGCTTTTTCCATAATATTAATTACTTTTTCTGCATTTCTTAAAACAGTTTCTTCTTCTTCCAGAGTTTTATCTTCATTTTTTGATAAGTAAGCATTGTTGATCTCGTTTAATTGAAATTTTAAATAATCTATCCGCTTTAAATTTTCTTCTTTTTTTCTGATTATTTCGGATAATTTCTTCTTTTTTTCTTTCCATAATCGATATATATCAAAATATTCGCTTTTGCATTTTAACGTATTCTCTCCCCCGAAACTATCCATTAAATCAATATGTGTGGATGAGTCAAGAATGGACTGATGGTTGTGTTGTCCATGTAAATCTACTAAATATTTACCAATTTTCTGAAGCAAGGACAAGTTGACCAATCTTTCATTAACCCAGCATTTATTCCTGCCTTTTTTATTCAGTTCCCGCCTGATTAACATTGTCTCTTCATCATTAATTAATTTTAAATCAGGATTGATATTATTTATCCATTCCTTTTCCAAAGAAGAGATAAAAAATAATCCTTCAACAATTAACCTGTTTTCTCCTTCTTTTATCAAATCTGAAGAAGCATGGCTTCCCAAAATTATATTTATTGCTTGAATGATAATGGATTTTCCTGCTCCTGTTTCGCCGGTTAAAATATTCAATCCTTCTTCAAACTCAATATTTAACTCTTTGATTAGCGCCATATTTTTTATATTTAATTGAAATAGCATTTATCTTTTATCCATCCTTACTCAATTAAAATTGACCTGGCCGCTCCATTTTAATTTTTCCCTTAAGATTGTGTAAAAATTTTTCTCTTTGAAAGTAATCAATTTTGTTTTATACTTTGACTTTTTTATAATCACTTCATCCTTATATTTTAAAGCAAATCCTTCCTGTCCGTCTATGGTTAACATGGCTTCTTCATCGATTGATTCCAGATTAATTCTCACCCGATCATTTTCACCGATAATTAATGGTCGAGCAGATAGGGTATGGGGACATATGGGGGTAATCACCATGGATTTAATCCGGGGATTTACTATTGGTCCTCCGGCAGAAAGCGAATATGCAGTTGAACCGGTAGAAGTAGATACAACCAATCCGTCTGCTGAATAGGTAATTACATAATAATCATTAATATAAGTTTCTAAACAGACCAAGCGGGCAAAAGCACCTTTTCCAATCACTACATCATTTAAAGCAATAAACTTTTTTATCTTTTTTTTACCTTTTCTTTTTATACAGCACTCAAGCATCATTCTTTCTTCGATAAAATATTTTTTTTGATATAATTTTTCCAAAGAAACTTCTAAATCATCAGTTCCAATTTGAGTGAGAAATCCTAAACCTCCTAAATTGATTCCAAAAACTGGAATACCTTTAAGCGCGGCCAACCTGGCTGCTCTCAGCAAGGTTCCATCTCCTCCCAATGAAATAACAAGTTCTGCTTTTTTTAAAAATGCATCATAAAAACAGTCTACATCTTCATTTACAACAGGTTGACCTCCTGCTTTTTCGATGCAAACCTTAATACCTTTGGTATTTGCCCAATCCACTATTTTCTCAGCAATAAACAAAGCCTTCTTTTTTTTATGGTTTATAATTAACCCAAGATTATTTAATTTCATTTTCCCCCTCCGTAGAGTAAAAAATATAGAAACAAAGCAAAAATAATTCCGGCAAAAAAATAACCTACCTTTATTATCCACGTACATTCGCGAGAGGTTTTTTCAAATTGGAATTTTACTTCAGAAATACTTTTATTTCTCATATTTAATAATAAAATTCCATTCGGTTGATAAGCAAGATAGTATTCCAACATCTGCCTTCTGGTCTCTCTATTTGTAATATAAGGATTTTTTTCTCCACTTTTAACTTCTACTACGTAGATTTTCCCTTTTTTTCTTACCAAATAATCGATACGTATTAAGTAGCGGTGGATTTTATCTCCAATGGTAATTAGAATTGGTTTACTTTTCTGAATATCTACAATAGTGTACCCTTTTTTCTGTAATAGCTTTTCTGCATCTTTTTCTGCCAGCCTGCTTCTGGAAAATCTTTTTTTTAACTTATTTGAATTAACCCAACGACTAACTTTAATATATATGAATAAGCAGATGATTCCAGTACAGAGAGAGAAAAATAAAATAAATATCCTATTTTCAATAACAGACAAAAACCTCACTCCAATTTTCAATAAGCAGATGATTCCAGTACAGAGAGAGAAAAATAAAATAAATATCCTATTTTCAATAACAGACAAAAACCTCACTCCAATTTTCCAATTAGCCGATTGACCAATTTACCGATTAAGACAAGAAAATACAAAATTAGATATGTAAATTAATTGACCAATTCAATAAGATAGTATCAAGTATTAAGTATATAGTATCGGGTTAAGAAAAAAGAGAAAATACAAAGAAAAATACAATATGCTTTAATTCCCCAATTAACTAATTAAGACAAGATTAAGAGTAATTTACCAATTTATCGATTCACCGATTTGTTGATTAATTAATATCCAGGGTACTAAAATATTTTATACTTTTTGGCAGTAATTATTATATAAAACATATTACATTATTTTTTCAGAGAAAGTTCATAATGGGCCTTTTTTACTACCTCTTCTGTTTTCCGGTAAAAATCTTGAATTTTGTCTTTTGCAGAATTTTTAACTAAATAAATCAAGTATTCAATATTTCCGCTTACTCCGCCCTTTATTGGGGAAAATGTCACTCCGCAAATGCTAAAATTTAATCCCAATGCTATACTGCCTACTTTTTCAATGACCATTTGATGTATTTCCGACTTTTTTACAATTCCACCCCTCTGGATATATTCCCTTCCCGCTTCAAATTGAGGTTTAATTAAGGCAATAACTTCTCCGCTTGCAGTCAACAAATGGTAGACTGCCGGTAACACCTTTTCCAGAGATATAAAAGAGACATCAATGGTTGCTAATTCAAAAAGATTTTCAAACTTTTCAGGTGTAAGATGTCTTATATTGGTTCTATCCATTATTACTACCCGGGGGTCTTTCTGTAATTTCCAGGCTAACTGTCCGTAGCCAACATCAATGCAGTATACTTCTTTAGCACCATATTTTAACAAACAATCGGTAAAACCGCCGGTGGAAGCACCAATATCAATGACTCTTTTCCCTTCGGCAGATACACCAAACTCCAGGATAGCCTTGTTAAGTTTGTCTCCACCCCTGCTTACATAATCAGTCTTTTTTTTTAATACTGAAATATTGCTGTCTATGTTTAATTTTTGTCCTACTTTAACGTTTTTTTGATTTTCTACCAAAATTTCTCCGGCCATTATTGCTCTCTTAGCTTTTTCTCTAGTAACAAAAAAACCTTTTTTTACCAATAATATATCCAAGCGTTCTTTCTCTGTTTTTTTCAATAGTTAATCCTCTGGTATAGTATATTGTTATTTTATCTTAATAACTTATCTAAGATGAAAATAAAATGACAAAATTGTAGACATCACAACTCCGATTAAAGCACCCACAATGACTTCAAAGGGTGTGTGTCCAACCCATTCTTTTAGTCGTTCATCCCCGATTTTCATTTCTTCAAAAAATTCCAAAATAATTTTGTTTAACACTTTAGCCTGTTCACCTGTGGCCCTGCGAACTCCTGCTGCATCTGCCATAACAATCATTGAAAAGATTAAAGCTAGAGCAAATAGACTTGAATCCCATCCTTCCTTACACCCGATTGCCACTGCAACACTTATAGAAATAGCTGAATGTGTGCTGGGCATGCCCCCGGCACCAAAAAATCTTCTTATATCCCATTTTTTTTCCGTAATATAATATAAGGCTATTTTTAAGGTCTGATTAAAAATCCAGGTAATCATTGCAATAATGATAATCTTATTATTAAAAAAATGAATTATATCATCTATAATAATTCTGCTAATTTTACTATTCTCCCTTTGCCTATTTTTAAATACTTTTTATGGCTTAATCCAATCTTCATCTCTAAGAAAAGGCATGCTAATATCTATATGCCCTGTCAGGCTCTCTCTTTGTTTTCCTTCAATAAGTATTTGCACACCCTTAATCGGGGGAATTTCCGTTAATGAATTTACTATAGAATAAAGAGTCATCAATTCACTACTGCTTCCCCCGGAATGATTTTTAATAATATCCTCAGATAGGTCTACATAGGCAATATCATCCGCGATATAAACTTCATTAATTTTGGTCTGCTCGGGAATAGTGGGATAAAGATTTGCATTATTGGAACCTTTTATTAATTCATTCACCACTTGTTTGGCTAAATTTTCAGTTTTAGCAATTTTTCTTCTTTCCGCTACCAGGTACATTGCATCTACATCTGAAAAATAAAGGTTAAGCTCTACCATTTCCTCCTCTTCTATTATAATTGTCGGTTCCCTTTTCTCCTCTTGAGGTGGCTTTCCTTCGATAACAATTGGTTTCTTTATATATTTATTAAAAACGGGTAACACGATTCTGGTAAATAGAGCATAACTTAGTATAATAATCAAGATTATCAGCAACCAGGTAAAAAAAGATTTAAATTTACTTCTTTTTTTTCTGGATTTTTTTATTTTTGCCATAATATATTTTATCCTTCTTCAGGAGTATTTTTTATATAATATTTTAATCCATCAAATAATGCCTGGGCTGCTTTCAAATTAAAATCATTATTTTTCAGTAATTTTTCTTCCCGGGAATTAGAAATAAAGGCAACTTCCACGAGTATCGCAGCCATATTTGCACCTTTTAATACTACAAAGGGAGCTTGCTTGACTCCTCTGTTTTTTAATTTTAATGTCTC
>Ga0208902_1000445_pt1 | contig 21638 bp, 15 predicted proteins | sample AntAceMetag02UKH_FD_184767 | JGI IMG/M metagenome (GOLD analysis project Ga0208902, IMG submission 184767) | Saline lake microbial communities from Ace Lake, Antarctica - Antarctic Ace Lake Metagenome 02UKH (SPAdes) (version 2) | ecosystem: Environmental > Aquatic > Non-marine Saline and...
AAAGGAATAGCGCTTTCCGATTCCCGGCAGGTCACCGGTCTTGATCTTCATTTTTGCCTCCATATAAAAAATAGTTAAACATTCAGGCGCAAGGGTCCAGAAATATGTCCCTGCAAGGGCAATAAAGCTGATATTCGCTTTAATTCTTCTATTTCTGGCCTTGAGGTATATTGCAGGTATCTTTGGCTGAGGGTTTACCATTCACGGTTACGACAATCAAAATGGGCGAAATTCTAAATACATAAATAGGATTAATAGAGTTGTTCCGAGAGAGACTATTCCTGCGCCTATCGCCCCTGCTCGTCTATTCTCATCGCTACTAAAGATCGTGACTAACCCGCCTGTTACGGCCATGGCAAATGCCACCATGCAGGCGACCTGGAGAACAAGTATCGGCTCTTCCTTAACATTTATGAAAAAAGATATCAGAAATGCACCTGCAACAATAGAACCCATTGTCTGCTTGTCTCTTTTCTTGTGAAACATCGTTGCCAGCCCCCCAATAACGGCCATGACAAAAGAAATTACCGCAATTAACTCTCGCACCTTCCCGCCCTCCTTCCGGTTTTGATGAACTCGTAAAAAGTCACTGACCCGTTTTCGTCATTCCCGCGCACGCGGGAATCCAGGGAAATCAATCCCGCGGCGGCGGGAGACTCCCGCTCCCCGATCGGAGTCGAGGACAAGCTTCGCGGGAGTGACGGCTTCGGAAACTTTTTACCGGCCCATAAGTCTCGATATTCAAATAATCATTAATTGCAATTTATTACTCAAGGTCATTATCATGTTATGGCAATAGAATGTAAAGTAACTTTATGCACAGATCTAAACCGTTGATTTGTGCGCTCTAAAATGTTTAGATAGCGCTGTCGAAGACCCCCGCTTGTGGCGGGGGGGAACCCGTGAACAGCTACATAGTGTCCATCCAGAAATGAGATAGTTTTCGCAAGATCAAGAAAGATGAGGATTTTAGCCACAGGAATACATTGAAGTATTTCGAGGATTAAAATTCGAATCTGACGCGGAGATTGCGGAAAATAGCCATTTATGGCTGAGCGCTACGAAAGGAGTATCCAGATGACTATCAGCAAGGTGTATTTCTCAGATCTCAGGACCTCCGTAAAGGAGAACCTTCCGTCCAAATTGAAGAGACTTATGCAAAGTGCCGGGATAAACGATGTCGTTGCTGCCCGGAATCTCGCAGCGATCAAACTGCACTTTGGGGAAAAGGGGAATACCGCCTTTATCCGACCACTCCTTATCCGGGCAATTGTTGAGCAGATCAACGATTTAGGGGCCTCTCCCTTTCTGACCGATGCAAACACGCTCTATGCAGGATCAAGGGGAGACAGCATCGACCACCTGAAGACTGCCATTGAAAATGGGTTTGCCTACTCGGTTGTAAATGCCCCGATTATTATTGCTGACGGCATCCGGGGGGCTTCCTTTTCAAAGGTCAGGGTTGATCAAGAAATGATAAAGAGCGCCTACATTGGGAAAGATATTGTTGAATCAGATGTTTTGGTCAGCGTTGCCCATTTTAAGGGACACGAGCTTTCCGGGTTTGGGGGGACGATCAAGAATGTCGGGATGGGGTGCGCAGCGAGGAAAGGGAAGCTTGAACAACATTCTGATCTCTCCCCCAAAGTCAAAAAGAAAAAATGCGTTGGCTGCGGGGATTGTGTTCAGCACTGCGCGCACGAGGCAATATCCCTCAAAGAAGATAAGGCCAGCATCGATCAGAAAAAATGCGTAGGCTGCGGCGAATGCATCCTGATCTGCCCGAATAGTGCCATAGATGTCCAATGGAATGCAGATATTCCCCTGTTCCAGAAGAAGATGGCGGAATATACCTTGGCGGTGTTGAAAGGAAAAAAGGGCAAGGCTTTTTTTCTGAACTTTCTGACCGACATTACTCCGGCCTGCGATTGTTACGGCCATAGCGATGCCTCCATTGTCCCTGATATCGGGATTGTGGCATCCAAAGATCCCGTGGCTATTGACCAGGCCTCGGTGGATCTTGTGAATCAACAGGCCGGGACCTCAGGGTCGTGCCTCACAAAATGCGCGGGACCGGGAGAAGATAAGTTTAGGGGCGTTTACCCGAAGATAGACTGGACCATTCAGTTGGATCATGCTGAACAGATAGGACTTGGCAGTCGAAAATATGAGCTTGTCAAGATTTGAGCTTAAGAACCTCTATTTTTAGCGCTGCCAGATATATCTTTAGGTTGACGAATCCCTCCTTTTGGACTAAGAAAGCCATTATTATTGGTAGCATGGGTTATAGTTGAGTGGGAACAATTGAATGAAAAAACATGAAAAGACCATCGAATCTTTAGGGATTTATTGTCATGAAAAAAGCTGAGCTGATAAGAATTATCCAAAAGGTGCTGGAAACAGACGCAGATCTCGATTTTCTGAGAAAGCTTGAAGAGAAAGAACTCGAGACATTGATAGCCTGTGTAAGAGGCAAGGTGGATCAGGGGTGACAGGGATGACGAACTGGAATGCGGGCAAAATCTTGGAGGTTTCCGGAAGCTACTGGCATGCCTGCACCCTCCATACTGCTGTTAAGCTGGATCTTTTCTCGAGGATTGAGGCCGGGGATAATACGGCAGAAGATATTGCCGGTGGCCTCGGGTATAATGTTAGAGGTGTCGCGGTACTATTGGACGCCCTTGCAGCCATGGGACTTATCGTCAAAGCCATGTCCCGATATGCCAATACCCCGGCGAGCAAATCGCTTCTTGTCAAGGGATCACCGCAATATATCGGTTACATGATCATGCATCACCATCACTTGGTTGAGGCGTGGTCGCGTTTGGATCAGGCAGTAAGGACTGGCAAGCCTGCACGTGAGAGGGGGGCCTTTGATGAGGAAGAGCGGGAGAGCTTCCTCATGGGGATGTTCAATATGGCTATGGGCATTGCCCCCGGTCTTGCAGAAGAGATCGATCTGAGCGGTAGGCGGCACCTCCTGGATTTAGGCGGCGGCCCAGGCACGTATGCCATCCATTTCTGTCTCGCAAATCCCGACCTGAAAGCGACCGTAGCAGATCTTACAACCACCAGGCCATTTGCTGAAAAAACTATTTCGCGATTCGGTCTGTCAGACAGGATCGACTTTGTCCCATGCAACTACCTAGAGGATGATATCAAAGGTTCCTATGATGTGGCATGGCTATCCCACATCCTTCACGGCGAAGGGCCTGATGAGTGCCAGATGATCATAAAAAAGGCGGTTTCCTCCTTAGAGCAGGGGGGACTGATGCTGCTCCACGATTTTATCCTGAATGACAGTTCCGATGGCCCCCTCTTTCCAGCGATATTCTCCCTGAATATGCTGGTGAATACCGACGAGGGCCGATCCTACACCGAAAGTCAGATTCGAGAGATGATGATTGAAGCGGGGCTGGCAAATATCAAAAGGTTAGCGTTTGAAGGCCCGACCAAGTCCGGCATCATGTCTGGCAGGCTTTGATTAACCCCTCCTCCTCATCCGTAAACGCTGCCACATGACAAGAGCTCTTTTTTGTGGGTTTGGGTAAAAAAAGGAGAAAAGATGAAGGTTCCCTGGATATCTAAAGAAAAACTTGCTCTGAAGGCGATGGACTTGATGGAAGCTTTCCAGGAAATGGCAGGATACAGTGTCAGACCTCCTATCCCGGTGGAAGATATTATTGAGCGGTCTCTGGGTTTGAGGCTTCTTTATGAGGACCTTGAAAAGGTGTTTGGGTCCAAGGATGTGCTTGGAGCGACGTATGTCGAATCAGGGGTTATATGTATCAACGAGAGGCTGTTCGAGCATAGCTCTGAGGGGAGGCTGGTTTTTACCTGCGCTCACGAGGCTGGTCACTGGGTCCTGCACCGCCGGTATGTGGATGTGCTGGGGAGGCGCTCGAAAGGTGAGGCCATCGTGTGCAGGCTCAGGGACGCGAAAGAACCCATTGAATGGCAGGCCGATTATTTTGCAGCCTGTCTGCTCATGCCGGAAAAAGAGATTCGAGAGGCGTTTCAAAAGGTGTGTGGTCCGGAACCAGTTGTTATCAACAATGTCAGAAGTTCGGTTGAAGGTGAGTATCGTTCTGCAGAACCGTTTGTTGAGCAATGGCCTCTCATTGCGGCAGCTATGTGTGAATCAGGTGGATTCTCTAATGTTTCCAAGCAAGCTATGGTCATTCGGTTGCAGGACCTTGGCTTATTGATCAACAAGACATCCACAAAAATGAACTGGCAGGCACTCTGCTCAAATGCGTAGTGGAGGATATCCGGTCAAATAGCTTGTGAACCTTAGCTGATTGAGCAGTTTGGGTAGAGATATGTCTTAGATACCGTTTCTGAGAGATGGGTTTCTGTCAAGTTACACAACCCATTGAAATAATGAGATACCATCTGGATGTCCCCAGTTCAACTTCAGCAGCTCTCACCAATATCGATCATCATTTTCGTCAATCACTTCTTCGGTATCCGGACTGAAACACTCGGGGCAACTGTCGTAGGTTTCACCAACGAATCTGTGACCGCAATCTATGCATTTCATGTTCGCCTCTTCAGCGACCTCATTTTCGCCATCGATGCCTGAAACGACTTCGTAGGTGTTGACGCTGTAGCATTTAGGGCAACTTTCGTAAGCTTCTCCAGCGAATCTGTGGCCGCACGACCCACACTTCATGTTCTTCTTTTTTTCTCCGGTGATTTCATCCTGGGCATCATCGCTCAGGAAGAAATAGGCACTCGCCGGGTCTACAATGTCCATCAGATCGAACCCTCCTTCAGCGCTCTTGTCTGGCATGGACGCCTCTCGATGCGACGCGAGATCAGTATCAGCATACTTATCGTCATATTCATCTTCCCAGTCCATAAAGCACTCTCTTGATACTTCCCCCCGGGATCAACCGGCCAAAGAAAAATCTATAATTTCATGGACATCCCTACCCTATCCCCCAGTATTCAAAAAAGATCTTGACATAAGGAGCCAAAAGGATTATTTTATTATCAGTCTCATCTGCCACGTGTAGAAGGAGCGTTCGAAGCCGTCCATTGGGCGGCTTCAGTTTTTTTGGGCCCAGTATTTTTCCCTGTTTTTCCGAAGTCCCCTTTTCTTATGGGGTTTGTTGGCGATATACGCTGTTTTCAGAAGGTAATATCTTTTACGTTTCGACAATACCACCAGATAATCTTCTTGCTCTAACCATATCAGCACATCCCTGTGGGATCCTCGAACCTCTTTCCACCAACTGATTCTATCGTCTTTGGTCGCGTTTCTTATCATCCAGCTGATCCAAGATATTCGCTCACACCGTCTCAGGTCAGGAGTCCTTTCATCTTCACTGGGTCCTTCTTGGATAACATGCCAAAAACCGGAGCCTTTCCCTCTGCTTGGAGGATGATATCTTGTTTTAATAGGTAAATTGCTGAAGATAAGCCTCCCGTATACAACTTCTTGCATATAGATCTTATAAAGCCATTCCACATAACTATTCCAGTCACCCTTGAATGGAACTAAATCAGGAATATTCATTCTAACCTCGCTACCACTCTTGAGCGTTCCATATGAGCAGATTCATCTTTTTCGCACCGGGTAACGTCGTTCTTTTCAAATTTAGACCGGAATATTTTCGAATTTTATTGATCAAGGCTAATTTGGCATCGCTGCTCTTAAGATTCCTGTGAACATAACCCAAAGCGCCTATTAACAGGTCAGTCAATTGCAGAATTTCAACTTCGTGAGATCTGACCTGCTGAACCCGTTCAATGATTTCTCTATCAAAATCATAGTTGGCATTTCGGAGGATCTGGCTTAATTTGCTAACTTTGGTAGCCCCGTGGGTATCTTTTATATCGATGTAAATGCGATAGCCGCATCCGGGAACGAAGATTTGTTTCAGAAGAACGAACCACATTTTGTAGTAGAATTCATCGTGGGTTTGGTTGAAAGCCAGATGATTTAATTTCGATTTATCAGGAATAACAACTCCCCGGAATTGGAGATATTCACTGGAAAAGAATTCATCAATGGCGGCTTCATAGAATGGAAGTTTGGCAGGAGACACCTTTACCCATTTCAGTTCAAGATTCGTGTTAAGGCCATGTTCCGCTTTTAACGCCCGCAGCCTCTCCGAGACCTCCCTGCACCGAGTCAAAGGGCACCACACGGCCCCCAAAACCATGACAGGGATCTGGTCTTTCTCCAGGTGACACGATTCGTCGCAGTATATGTTAAAGGTCTTGCCCATTAGGCGGCCTCCTTTTTTTCCTGGACCAACTTTTGACAATTTAGATATGTTTCCAATAATTTATAGATAAAATCCTAAATCGTTTTTGTTTTGAAAACGCCATTATCTGATGCTCAGCAGCTCCCCTACTTTCAGATGAGAAACGAGATTTTCGAATAGTTTTATGACGGCCTCATCCGTCTCGATCTTGTTTAGAATTTCTTTGCATTTCGTCTTTTTCTCTTGTCGGGAAAGAGTCGCGTCTTGAAGAGCGGTGTGGTGTTGCAAAAGAAGAGGTAACGCCCTTTCGTTTTCGTTGGTGAATGCTTCGCTGAGATTCAAATTGGATTTTGTAATAAATCTGAGGGTATCCAGAAACTCGGATAACACAGATAGTTCCTTGAAAGAGTTCTTGATGGCCGGATGTAGATCCGTACTATATTTGTTTACAAAAAGCGGCTTTTGCCATGTCCCATCACGTACAAACTTTGAAGCAACCATAACCCCGGTAAATGACAGCACCCAAGTCTTAAAGGCTTCCTTCTTTGTAAATTTTAGCAACCCATAATCTCGAAGCGTATTCGCTGCAAAACGTGTGTTGGTAAAGCATCGGAAAACACCCGTCTTGGTCTTTTCAAAATCCAGCTCGTCGAGATCGTCCCAGATGACACGAACAAAATTATTGATGATATCATAGACTTGTTTGTCCGGGTCTCCGTGACTATACAGAAGGTATATCAATAATTTCCGCTGCAGATAAACGGGACGTGTGCCAAAACCAATGACTCTGGGTTTTATCGGAGGGGTAAAATGTATTTGGTTATTTTCGAACTTTAAGTCTCCTTGGATGAAATCACTAAAGGCCAAGTTATTGTTCAGTTGCTTGTTTTTTATTCTGAGCGCTCCCAGAACCCGCTCCATCAGATCCAGCTTTTCTGATAACGAGGCTTTGTCATTGGATTCCAACCCTCGTCCGTCAAAAGAGTTTCCTTGGCGAGCTGGTTCTCTAACTGTTACAAGGTTTTCGGCGATTTCACAAAGAACTTGCAAAATTTCTTTCATCTTTTCATTTTTCACAATTGACCTCTCTGAAAATCTGAATTTCCTTTCCGCATTACTTGTTTTAAAATGTATGTGTCAGTTTTCACCTGATCACTACACTTCTTTTCAATGCTTTACACAACCTGGGAAAATTTTTATCCCATCGGTTTAAAGTTGTTAGGTCCGCATAAGCCTTCTCACCGATTTCCGATGGAATAGCGCCGCCTTTCTTAATGCGTACCGGTATAATGCTTCCTTTTTGTTCACGATGTTCCTTTAAGATCGCCATTTTGAATTCCCTTTTCACCCAAGATTTGGGAGGCCTTTTCTCAAAAGAAGGACTAAGACAGACAACATAAAACTTGCATTGAGATATCCCTTCTGTCATTTTTTCCAGGAAATCATCCCCTGGCAATATTTGTTCTTCGTCAAACCATACTTTTATCCCTTGTGCCTCCAATTCCGTTACGAGCCGCGTTACTTTGTGAATGTCGTTACTGGAATACGATATAAAAACATCTGTCACCTTGAATCCCTCCGTAGCTTATTTTTCCGTTGTAAGTGATTCATGACAAGCACCAGACTCATCAGCCTTTATATTATGCCAGCTAAAGGTATTTGTTAGTCGACGTTCTGTCTGCCATTAGCAATCAACATTACCAGTATCTACCTTGGTATTTGGCAAAGCAGGTTGAGAATCTTGGTATCCATGAAAATCGTTATAGATATGTTTTGCATCGTCTCTATTAATTGATGGGTCTACCCGAAACTCGTCATTTTCGAAAAGAATTTTCGAACACCTTTCACTGCCATCAGTTTTGATTCCGCCATTTAGCATAAGGTTAATTAATGGTTGATGAATTTTCAAAGTGGATTTCTGGGCTATCTGACATCTTAAATTCACTTTGATGGCCAGACCTGGATATATAAGCGATGCCAAACTGCTTTGGACCGTTGTCAGCTCAGATGCGCCGCCGAGATTAATGCCGCATATGTTGCCCGCGGAGTTGAATACAGGACCACCGCTTTGTCCATGCTTCAAGCAAGAATCTATAAGGAAACACGGCCCGTCAGCATAACCCTTAGCAAAATGTTGAACGAATATAGCTTGAACCTTGCCTTCGGCCACGTGGAATCTATGCGAATAGGCACTCTGCCAGTCAAAACTACCTTTCTGGATCTCAAGCAGGGGGATACCCTGATTGGGGAATCTGCTATCACAATAACCAATACAAAAAACAGTTTCGCCGATCCGAGGCGCGGCAGGGCTAAGCGTAAAAGACAGGTAGGGAAAAGACTGTTGAAATTTCAAGAAGCCGAATGCGATATCGGTGGGTCGCGCAATTTGAACATTTTCTAACGGCCAAACGTTGAACTCTGTTCTTGTTTCACTAATTTTTCTATGATGGAGAACTGCTAGTTGCACACGTCTCAATGAATGTTCCATGCTGCTTGAGCCTTTGATAACCGCTTGGTAAGCCTCTCTATCTTCCCGAACAGCTTCATGGATTACATGCGCAGCAGTAGCTATTATGCCAAGCTTGCTGATGAGGAATGCTGTGCCAACAGGAATCAAACACTGGTTGATGATTGCACACAGTGGCATAACGCCTTGCGCCAACGGGTAATCCCAGCTTGGCAAATCCCAAGCCGTTTGATCAGAGTTTTGATAGTCACGGACATTCATGCGAAATTTTTGTGCATTCTCTTTTTTAAGCATTTGTCCTCTATCCTTGTACCGGCTTAGTAACCGAACTGGGCACTTTAACCGAACTCCTGTCGGAATCTCGTTTTGTGAGTTTAACCTGATCATCATCGTGAACGAGAGGAATTTGACCAAATGGTGAAAACATGGAATCCGATACCCAAATATTATCTCGGCTCTGGGTTCTGCCAAATGTGGCCTCAGCTATTTGAAATTGTCGGTTCGTGAGGTGAAAAACCGTCCTTAACTATTATGAATGACTTCGGGGCTTCGCCAACCCCTGAAAATGTGCTCTTAGCAGCAGTGAGCTCTTTTTCGAAATCGAAACTTCTCAATTCCCTCGTTTCGATTGGAAATTTCTTTAAGCACTTTCCTCTGCCTCTCTCGATCCCAACTCTGATCGCTTGTGCCTCTTCGACTATCTCACCTGGTCCCTCAATTGATGCGATCATAACCAAAGCGATGTTCCCCAATACAAGGACACCGCAAACCAAGAATACCAGAGACTCAAGATTCAGACCGTTTTTGCTTTCAATATAGGCAGATACGCCGAAATCATCCTCCTTTTTCAGGAACCTGTTCATTGTTATCTGCATATATCGCTGGCCGAGCAACTGATCGATGCTGACATTAATCAAATCCTGCACGTCGAATTCCTTCGCCAACATCCAGGAATCTTCCACAGCTTGCATGGCTTCCCTGAACATTGGATCAAGAGCAGGGAATTCCCACGAATGGGCTTTTACCGCGAATTCCCCTTTATCGGAGGTAAAACTGATTTTGTAGGTCCCAGAAACAGATGATGTGAATTCCCTTATTAGTTTTGCTGCCCTTGCCATTTTTGATAGGGACTGTGGTCTTTTCGTTTGGAATGGCGCGATGCTGAATCGGATTTTTTTGTCTCGGTGAGAAACGATTAGCGAGAACATCGCGGAGGTGAACTTGGTTTTCCAAAATTCAAATGGAATGAAGGGGAATACAGTGGCCGGCGCGTAGAATTCGCATGAGTCTCTGAAAAAAACAGCACCATCCTCCCCTGTTACAGTCATATCCGCTTTGCCTGTGGGTGGTATACTATTCATCTGCATCTTTGCAGTTTGAGGCTTTTCTTTAGGATCGAGTCTTTGAGGTATGCCAAATCTGATTTCTTCTACATTTAGAGAATCGAGTTGTAATTCCTTTGTCACTCCTATCGAAAAGTCAACCAGAGTGTTGAAAAACTCCTCGCGGGGCAAAGGTGGGAGTTTGATGGATCCTTTGAACCTATACTCATCGAACCCAACTTTGCTAATCCAGTTCTTCTTCATTTCGAAATATTGGAGAGGATTTTCTCCAACCATAGCAAGTATTTCTGATTCGAGGCCTTTTCCATTTGCATCGAATTCGTCCTTCGGAGAGTACGATAATGACATTGTTCTCTTATGGAGTTGCTCCAATTGGTTCGGGGCTAACTGTCGTAGCCTCTTTAGAGTCCTGTAGATCCAGTACTCATCCACATGGACTAAATAGGCGTTTTGAACTTCACTGTTACCCTCATACTCGAGAACAACATAAAACGCGGGCAGCGGTATTTTGACAAGGCGATCCCAATTGGATAGCTTAATTCCCTTTACCTTACCGGTCGATGTATCTGTTGCCTTAACCTGTATCAAGCAGGCGATCTCTCCTGGTACAATATCCAACAATGGATCTCCGACCGTCGCCGCTGAACCCTTTCGCGGAATTTGCAGAAAGACATCCCAGCCTCCTTTATCATTTTGAACTCTGTTACACGTCATATCGCATTCGTGTGCCCAGTGTTCAAGCTGGCTCTCACCCATGCCACCAAGGTTTCTTCCCATTTTGAACCTCATTAAGATTTCCAGACGTACCTCTTTTTGACGTATCCGCTGTCTGATAATCTGGAATCGCCATAATTGACACCTTTTTTAATGATTTGTGATCAATCATACGAACTCGCCCCGGATATCACAGATCTCTTTAAAATCCATTTCAAGTTCTGATAACGTAGGATCTTGCGGCAAACCATCCGGACTGCTGTGCGCATCAATATATCCACAGCATCTCTCATAGATATCGTTAACTTTCTCTTTATGCTTATCAATAAGCGCCCCATTGACCGTTTCAAGACGCATTAAAGCCACATTTTTACGATATCGTTTGACAGTTTCTTTGAACATTTCTTTTTCTACAAAGACCTCGATTGCTGGCCTTAATTTGTTATAGCCTTCAACTGCAAGGTCTGATTCTTTTCGTTCTCTCTCTTCCTTAGGAAGGTTAAATATCTTGTTGATCTTTGTTTTGTAATTCTTGAAAGTGTCCGCCTTTAAGGTTGGGCTTTCGTGCAGGAAGCCTGTGTGTTCTGTATCCGTGTCAGTTTCATAGTATTTGAATTCAAGGTCTTTGAAACGAGGGAGTTCGCTTTTTTGCTTTATGCTATTGAATAAAAGGATACTGTGAGTGAAAACGACAACTTGTCGATCCCTTGACATTTTCACCATTCGTCTTGCGACTTCATCAATGATTTTATGATCTAGGCTTGTAACTGGATCATCGAAAACCACCGGAGCTTTGCTTTCATCAAGCTGGAGTTCGGTCAGAAATTCCGCCAATGCAATAACCTTTTGTTCACCTTCACTTAAAACATCCGTGAGTCTATGGTCCTGTCCAATATCCTGAAGCAATACCGACGTTGCCTTATCCGTCCTGAATTTTAAATTAATCTTTATTTCAGAGCGCCTTATGCCCTTCAATTCTTCTTTAAAAATTGTATTGAAATTCTTTGCTATAAGATCCTTTCGAGCTTGACTGGTTTTCCTGCTTAAAGGGTCAGTGTTAAATACTCTTGTAAGGTCCCCTAAAGCCACGGCAATTTTCAACCCTGTCAAGGTAGCTTCAACCTCAGAATGTTTTTCACTCAGTTTTTTTCTATCTAACAGTTCGTTGATCTTCCCATCCAGCGCTTTTTCCTGCTCCTCAATGGTAACAAAGCTCTCTTCCTTCTTTACAAGACAGGCCTCAATAACCTTGATTTTTAAATCAAGCTCATTGATAACGCTATCGTAGTTTAAGTCGAATTCCCCTTCTTTGATTTTTTCTGCGGTTTTAGAGTCAGCTATCTTTTTTAACTTTTTAACAGTTTTGCAAAAATTAATGATGAAGTCAGGTTGAACTGGCCTCTTCTTTTCATCCTCTCCGTAAGAAGGATAATGCAAAGTGATTGCTGAAATAATACCATTTAATTTTAATTGTAATGCATTGAAACTGTGGGTGTTCTGTTTTATCTGGCCTTGTGTAGGATCATTTAAAAGTAATCTGTAACTGGTAAGCAGCTCAATCGCATCTTTGTCTGTGAGTTTTTGCCTGCAATAGATGCAGATTTCGTCCTCATCCTTTGGATAATCATCTCTATCTAATTTTTTGATATAGTCGTCTGCAGCGCGGATAAAATCTGAAAATTCCTTTGATTCAAAAAACTTTATCTCTCTTTCTTGGGCAATGTCTTTCAGGCCCTTTTGCTCTTTTTGTTGTAAGTCGTCGATATTTTTGAGGTGTTGCCCCATTTTATCCCACTCTTCAGCCGTAAAGGTCGTTTTGGCATCCTCAATATTATCCTTTATGTCTCTCAATTCCCTGAGTTGGTTTCGAAATGATGTAATTTCCGATTGAATCAGCTTTTTGTTAAGGTTGCGTTTCTGTTCTTGTAGATCCTTCAGGGTGGCCTTGTCTTCCTCTATAAAAGTGCCAAGGTTTTTTAAATCATCTTTTGATGACTTAGAACCTAATGTGTTCAGGAAATTGTATACATTGGTATTTTCATGGAGGTCAGACAACCAATCAATTCGTTTCGTTAGGGAGGCTATCTTCGCTTTATGTAACGCTGCTAAGCTGTCCAGCTCACCCGATACAACCCTAAATAGATGGAAGCCTATCGGTGTGACCAGCAATTCACGTTTTGCGTCTAAGCTGATGTTTACACAGTTATTTGTAAAGACTGAGATGCCTTGAAGGTCGGGGCATTCGCAGGCACCGTCCCATTCGAATTCAACGCTGTCACCATTTCTAGAATAGATTAGCTTAGCATTTTGGCATTCATCACCCTTGCAATAGACATTACACAAAACTTTTGTTTCTTTTTCATAGCTGAATCCGAGGGATTTGAGGATTCTGCTATAGCCTGATTTACCTGATGCGTTCTCACCATAGATAATCGTTATATTTTTGCTGAAGGATAATGTTTGGTTTTCAGCAAGTCGGTTGACTCCTTTGATGTCGGATAGGGAATGCAGAATCATATTGGAGGGTGTTAAATCAATGATAGGCCGAGGGCTTTTTGGAAGAGATTCTTTATCTTTAGTTGTGATTCCCTTGAAAAAGAGGGAATAAATGCCATTTAGTTCGTTTTCCGACAAGGCTGATTCTTTTTCAACGGCAATCTTGGTCAGCTTTTTTGCCCATTCACCACTGTTTTCAGCCCATTCCCATAAATAGTCCAGAATTTCCTTTTTTGATTTGGTGGTAGCCATTACCAACCTCTTTCAGAGTTTGGACGCTATGTACTATTTACCATTAATCCTAACTCTTATCTTTGGTGATCTGGAAAGGTTCCAGAAGGGAACAGGCGCTTGATGTTGGCCTGAATAAAACCAGAGCGATCGAAGCCGATGGTCGTTTTAAGCCGTAGTCTATTCTGGAATTTTCCGGCCACTGGATATTCCGATATCCTCTTTCTTATTTACATCCATTTCTAAGATCTCACTCAGAAGGCTTACATTTGCAGATCATCCAAGAACTCCGATGCCGGATCGACGGCTGTCACAAGTAGATGATCCCGCGCACGGGTGCAGGCAACGTAAAGGAGATGACGCTCCGTATTGTAGACCTCTTCCAGATCCGAGTCGTCCGCTACCGTTTCAATCCGGTCCTGGAGGGGAATGATTTCATCATCGCAGGCCATAACCGCCACGGCTCGAAACTCCAGACCTTTGGCAAGGTGCATGGTGCTGATGGAAACATACCCGGTGGTGGTTTCAACGCTTTCATCCAGTACCTTGTGGGGTAGTCCGACACTTTCCACAACGGCGACGGCCCTTTTGAGCTCAGACGGGGTGCGCACGAAAACGCCCATTTCGTGAGGCATCAATCCATCACTTTTTAAATCCGAAAACCATCCGGCCAGGGCATGGATTTCCTTATCCCTAGTATCGAAAACCTGTATGGTGGGTTCCGGTCCGTTGAATACCGAAAGGGTGCCCTTCCTTTTCTCTTTGTTGCCGTCCACATCTGAGAGTTCAGGGGCCAGAAGGCGGTCTGCCCGCATTCTGATCTGGTGGGATGTTCTGTAATTGATGCGCAGTGTTTTTGAACGACCCCGGATATCGACACCCAGCGCTTTCCAGGAAAAGGGCTGCTGAAAGATACGTTGGCCAAGGTCGCCCGCGAAGAAAAGGGTGTTGGGTCGCCCTTTGGAGAGCGCAGCCAGAAACCGCAGTTGAGGAACACTGACGTCCTGGGCCTCGTCCACTACAACAAAATCGAAAGGAGAACGGTCGGTTTCAGACAGGTGAGTGGACAGTTTGCTGAACATTTGGGCGTAGGTGACCCGATTCATGGACTTCAATTTGGATCGGACCCGTTCGAAGATGGACCAGAGTACACGACGATGTTGCTCCGGAAGGCGCGTTTTTCGACCCAATCGTAAGACATCACGATAGGCTTCCCAGTTTTCCAGCTGCCATGCATCTACGACCTGCTCCCATTCAGAGATGAGAAAATGCAGGGTAAGCTTCTGAGCATTGATTTCTTCCGCGGCCTCTTCCAGGAGAATCTGTATCTCCCTTCGGGATGCTATCTTTGGAAGTCCATGGTTCAATTTATAGAGGCGTAAGCCAATGGCATTCATGGCATGCACTTCCAGTCGTTCGCCAATATGTGGTGTGTTGATGATCAAGCGTTTCAGTTTCAATTTGAGGGCATTTGCAAGCGTTTCGGAAAAGGTGGTGAGCAACACCCTGGCATCCGGATGATTGCGGGCAAGAAAAACCGCTCTATGGAGCGCCACGATGGTTTTTCCCGTGCCTGCCGAACCTGAAACCCGGGCTGGTCCGTTAAAGTCCCGCTCAACCAACTGTTGCTGGGCGGGATGCAGAAAGAGGGTCCATTTCTCCCAGGGGTATTCCAGCGCACGTTCCAGTTCTTCAACGTTCTGCATCAACCGGAAACGACGTTGGGCATCGGGATGGTCGAATGGATCTGTGCTATCAGGCGTTGTCTGAGCGATTTGAGGGGTGATGCCCGTGGCCAGGTCCAATAGGGCTTCAGCGGCCTCACTGGGCAAATGGTCGGCCAGATCCAACACGCCATCCTCATTGACGGCACGGACGTCCTCCATCCATTCGGGCGGAACTCCGTAGCGCAGCAGTTCATCCTCCGGCATGTCGGAAAACAAGAGGGGTTTAGCGGGTATTGTATGTTCCGATTCGATGTATTTTGGGGTAACGATCTCGCGAACGGTTTCCCGGATTTCGATGAGCTGGGCAGCGCCGGTCTTTGGATGTGTTTCCAGCCTGCGTCGTTCGGCCCAACGGTAGGCTGGCGCGTGATGATCCACGTAGCAGAGCAGTATACTGGAGGTGCTTTTGTGGACGATCAGGCGGATGTCCAGGTTTACTCGAACCGACCGGAAATTGGGGTCCTTGGCCTTGTCCACTTTGTGGAGCTGCATCCCAGGATTGGCAGGGTTCAACTGAAGGTCAAAAGCGGTGGTCTTGACATTTTTCTGTTCGTCGTTGGTCAGTCTCGCTAGGCTGTCCGTGAATGTATCGGCGATGCGAAATTCCATTCCCGCCTCCTATGGGTCCACTTTGAAGACTTTCATCACTTCATCGCCCAGATGGTTGATCACTTTAACGGCGATGCGGCCTGATTCGGGTTTTTCAAATGGGCGTGAGGTATCGCTGTTGAGGGTATCCCAGGCTTCCCGGTTGATTTCGGCTTTGAGGGTGGTTTTGAGTGCTTTATAGGGATCGTTCGCCCCCAGGAAATAGGCATGGCGCACAAAAAAGCTCTCTTCGTTGTAGTCGGTGTCGATGAACCAGCAGGCGATCCCTTCGGAGCCGTCGCTACGCACCTCTCCAGTATTGGGATGAAATACGTCCACGCCGTTGATCTTCACTCTGACCTGACCTTTTTCCGCATCTAAAATGTCGATATCCGGCTCACCGAAGATGACGAACAGGTTCCCCTTGCCGGTGTTCTTGAGGTCGTCGGCCATGTGCAGATCGGCGTTCATGCGGGCCTTCAATACGGGGATGCGACCCAGTTTGTCGAATTCCGATGAATGGGCATCATAATTGAAGGCGCAGGCGATGAGGGCATCGAAACCACCATCACCGGCTTCTCGGGCAGCGGCCACCAGATCAGGCCGACTTACGGTGCCGAATTCCGGACCGATAAAGATGGCGGCCCGTTTTTCAGAACCTGATGTTTCGTCCCCTTCCATGTAGTGAGCCTCGGCGCACACATAGTGACCCGGCCAAGATGCGATGGCGGAAAAATTGATCTTGTCTTCCTTGTGCGCCTGCTGTACGCCGGCGGTTTTGAGGTTTTCAAGGATCATCTCGGCAAAGCTTTGCCCTTCGCCATAACCGGCTCCCGATTCCGCGGCCCCGTCGATCAGATCGTCATTTTCGTCCACACCCAGGACACGGTGGGGGGAGAGGCTGTCAACGGTGAACGGTCCGGCTACACGGACTTTCTTCTTATCTTCGTAGGGTTTGTCGTACAGGTATTCGAAGTCGGCTTTGGCGGCAATGGAGGCATCGATTTCTTTCTGGCGGGCGAAGCGGTTCTTCCACCACTGGGCATGGAGAGATTTCGCTTCCTTTGACCAATCGTCCTCGGCATCCCGAGGGATTTCCCATTCCTCCCAGGCTTTGTTCAGCGCTTTGTTGAGATCTTCACGCAACGGTTCCAATGTTTCCTGGAATTTTTCCCAGATCACATCGATTTCGGCATTGTTAGCAATTTGTCCAAGCTTAATATGTGGTAGGCGTTCATAGACGAAACCGTGCTGAATATTTTCATAAGTTGGGCTTAAAGATGGTTCAGTGCGTAAAAGCTCGGCCTCCTTCGACTGACCTTCCTTTGAGTCGGAAAGGAGATAGTAAGGATATCGAGCTCCCATAATCCGCGCGCGTGTCAATGCTAACGCCACTCGGGAAGTGTCAATGGTTATCCACCTTCGACCCCACTGCTCTGCTACATAGGCAGTTGTGCCCGAGCCACATGTGGGGTCGACAATCAGGTCCCCAGGGCTAGTGGCCATTAGGATGCAGCGTTCGATTACCTTAGTGTTTGTCTGAACTACATAGACCTTATCATCTGTGAAGTTGCCAGAGCCCGTATCAGACCAAATGTTGCCATGGACTGCGGCGTCAAAGTCAGTGTGAAACCTAACATATTGAATTGAGTTTTTGGCAACATGAATGCGGTTAGCTTTCGCTAGCCTATCCATACCCTGAGGGTAATTAGCTTTCCAGTGGGAGTTTTTCCCCCAACTTTCGTAAGTTTTTCCGCGAAAAACAAACGGTTGAAGTTCCTTGGAGCGTCCCTGAGAGAGAATATTATCCGGTTTATACGGCAAAGACCCAACTGGTAGGGATTTCTCTCCTCGTTTTTCTTTGGCGGTTACACCACGCCAAGCGAAGTCAGGGAGCATTAACCACCTTGCATTTCCCTCACCCAAAATGAATTCTTTCTTATAGAATGGGGAATTTGCCAGTCCTGATTCCTTGTTTTTGCTATACCAAAGGATGAAATCAGACATGTTCCCAAGGTATCTTGCTTCAAATCCAGTAGTTGTTTGTATAGAAATAAGACTGACGAAATTCGTATCCCCAAACACCTCATCCATCAGCGCTCGCACCCGATGAACATTCTCATCTCCGATCTGCACAAAAATCGATCCGGAATCCTTCAGCAGGTCCCTGGCCACCGTCAGCCGGTCCCGCAGGTACGTCAGATATGAGTGAATCCCATCTCGCCAGGTATCCCGAAAGGCTTTCACTTGTTCCGGTTCACGGGTGATGTGGTCCACATTTCCATCCTTCACATCCCGGCTGGTGGTGGACCATTGGAAATTGGAATTGAATTTGATGCCGTAGGGGGGATCGATGTAGATGCACTGTACCTTTCCCCGCAACCCTTCCCGTTCCGCCAGGGATGCCATCACCTGCAGGCTGTCGCCCAGGATCATACGGTTAGACCAATTGGCTTCGTGTTGGTAAAACTCGGTTTTGGCCCCTTCGCTGGGCAGGCCGTTGAAATCGGCGAACAGATCCAGTTGCGCCGGTTTGCCCATTTCCTCCTGCTCACGGGTCTGCCGGGACAGATCGTCGATTAGGACCTTGGGGTGGACCTTTTCCTGGATGTACAGGGGCGGCGCCTGAACGATCAGATCGGACCAGTCTTGTTCATCCTTGCCCCGCCATACTAATTGCGGGTCCAGGTACCGGTTGCGGCGTTCATAGGCCACCTGGATGGGATCTTTTTCATCCTCCCGCATGACCGACTGGTATTCGGCGGTGGGGATGTTTTTTCGGGTGGACTCCTTGTGGGTAAGCGTTTCAATACTTTTATTCTGTTTTCTTCCTTTTTTTCCTTTGGCCATCTTGCTTCCTTACACAGCGGGGTTAGCGTAAATTGTTTCGATCATCTTATTAAATTCAGCTTCGACCTTTGCTTCAAAATCAGCCTCGATCTGGTAGACCTCGGTGAACTCGGCAAAGGCCCATCTGCCCAATTTGCCAAGGTTATTTACGCCGGGAACCCAGTAGGTATCCATGGTCGATTTCTTCTCCTTGGCGTCTTCACGCCGATACCCTTTTATTTCCACAATCAGATGCAGAAGGTCATCCTGACCGTCATCCACCAGGACAATAAAATCGGGTAGATAAATGCGCTTTTCCGACCCGTAGCGATAGGGGACTTCAAACCCGAGGCTGTGGTTCTTGACGTAGGCTTTGACCTTTGGGTGGGATTCGGCCACCCGGCAGAACTCGCTTTCCCAATCGCTGTCAAGAATGACCCAGTTGATATGACACCGGCGCGCATCAGTCTCCCATCGATCTCTTTTGGACGTATTGAAACTCACATGGTTGGTTGAGCCGGTGGGGTTGAAGGGATCCAGCACGGCTTTGATGGGCTGTTCGCCCAACATTGATCGGGTTATACCTGCGGCGATGCGTTCGCAGGCCATATCGGCTATCATTTTGTATTTCAACTGAGCGGGATACGTGCCGCCCTTACAGACCAGGTAACTTTTGATCCATTGGCGCGCGATGCGTTTCAGCTGACCAAACTGTTGAAGCTGCGGTTCCCCGTCAGGATCACGCCATTTTGTCAGGACCAAGTGTGCAGCCAACTCGTAGAGAACCTGCGAGGGTCTTACATCGCCGGTATGAACCAGGTTAAGGTCAACCTTCTCACCGATGATGCCGGAATTTTGGGTTTCGGTTGCGCCAATCAGATCCGGGGTTAATTCGAGTATGGAATCATCATTAAATTCCGCAGCCAACTGATCTTTGGGCAGCTCAACCCGGTAGCCTGAAACACGGGGAAAGGTGATTTCCAGCTCATCGCGATCCGGTCGAACGGCTTTGACATGGATGGTCTCCCTGGGGGGTTGCGGCGGTGCAATCACCGGCTTGGCAGTGAAGTCGAACGGAATACCCAGCACATCCGCGTATTCGACATTGAACAGCCCTTCTTCGTTGAGATCGTAAGACTGGCGGCGAAGGGCTCGGCCGATGACCTGTTCACAGAGCAATTGGGTTCCGAAAGCGCGTACGCCCAAAACATGGGTGACGGTACTGGCATCCCACCCTTCCGTGAGCATGGAAACCGACACAACGCAACGGATGGAATCCCCCAGGCGGCCTTCTTTTCCCACGGTATTCATGACTTCACGAAGCAGGTCCTGGTCGGTAATGTTTTCGGCCTGCCGACGGTCTCCGGTACGTGCGGTGATTTCCCGCCTGAAACGGTCGATTTCATGGGAAGCCATCTTGCGAAAATTTTTATCCAGAGCATCACCCGATTCAAGCTGCCGGCTGTCGATCAGCAATGTCCTTGGGCGGCCGAGGGGATCTCCGTGCTCATTGAAATTTCGAAACAGCTCCAAACGACCGTTTTCCAGCTGACTCGTACCGTCCTTTTTCTGACTGTGAAAACCGGAGACGTAATCGTAGATCAGCTTTGAAGTAGAGGTGTTATTGCATACAATGATAAAGCAGGGCGGCACCGAAATACCCTCTTTTTCCCAAAGGGCATACGTTTGTGCATAATGGCCGTAAAGTGCTTCGAGTGCTGTCAGCAGTTGCGGTGGCAGGTTTAACGGATTGAGCGAACTCGCCTTTCCGCGACCTTTTTTGGGCATTTTTTTTCGAATGTGCTCCCAGAGATTTCGATACATGGGCATCTCGGCCCCTGGAATATTATCGGCCACGGGCACCCGTGGGAGCTTGACAATGCCGCATTCAATGGCATCCATTAAAGAAAAATCGTTCATGGTCCATGGAAAAAGGGTCCCCTCGGCATACCCGGAACCACTCAGGAAAAAGGGTGTCGCCGAAAGATCGAAAATCCGGTTGATACCCAGTTTGCGGCTGACGATTTCGAGTCCCGTAATCCAGAGCCTTGCGGCGTCATTGTTTTTCTGGGCCTCCTTTTTGTCATCGCCTTTCAGGTCTTTGACATCGTCCTCACCCGGTTTCTCTCGATAGCAATGGTGCCCTTCGTCATTCATGACTATGAGGTTTTTCATGCCCATCAGGTCGGGCATCACCCGTTGAAGCATTTGCCCTTCAGATTCCAGGGTGTTCAAGGCTTCACCGCGGCCCTGAAGAAGGGCTCGACCGCCCTTTGAGAGTTCCATACGCTCACGGCGCTTAAAGGCATGGTAGTTGGTAATCACGATTTTGGCCCGGTCCAGATCTCTGAGCATGTCTGTGGGCACCAGCTCTCGACTTTCATAGTAGCTATCCGGATCGTTGGGTTGAAGGACCCGAAGCCGGTCGCGGATCGTAAGCCCCGGGCTCACCACCAGAAAGCCACGGGTAAAGATCTTACTGTTGGGGTGGCGGACCTTATTGATGGTTTGCCAGGCGATCAACATGGCCATCACAGTGGTCTTTCCAGCACCGGTGGCCAGTTTAAGGGCCAATCGGTTCAGTCCGGGGTTTGCGTCGTTGTTGGCATTTGCAAGATGGTCGCGGAATCCCTTGCCTGCCTTTCCGGCTTTGGGCCCAACCTCCGTAAGCCAGATGGCGGTCTCAATCGCCTCTATTTGACAGAAGAACGGTCGAAGGTTGTTGAATGGATGATGCCGCCAATGTTGGAGCAGCCGGGCTGTTTCAGGGGTTACTTGCCAGGTATCGGGGTTGGACCGGTTTCGCCATTGGTCCACATGGTGACGAAGTTCATTGATCATGGGGGTGGGATCGTACTGTTGTTCCTGGCTTGACAGCCCTTTGCCTTCATCGAAAACCAGTTTCAGTTGTTTAGCTGATCCCTTGCGCTTCCTTGGCTTGGGAATCGGTGTAATGAACTCTGCACGTCGGCGGCTCTCGATAATCTGCTGCGTTGGCTGTCCCTCGTCGTCAAGTTCCCAGTGC
>Ga0208902_1000447_pt1 | contig 21603 bp, 19 predicted proteins | sample AntAceMetag02UKH_FD_184767 | JGI IMG/M metagenome (GOLD analysis project Ga0208902, IMG submission 184767) | Saline lake microbial communities from Ace Lake, Antarctica - Antarctic Ace Lake Metagenome 02UKH (SPAdes) (version 2) | ecosystem: Environmental > Aquatic > Non-marine Saline and...
GTTGTCATCCCCAGTTCCTGCTGTATAGCCCGCAGTTCTTCTTTAAGGAAATACTCCCGTTGATTTTTCTCAATTTTTTTATTAATTCGATTCTGGATTTTCAGCTGGATTTTCATCAATTCCTGCTCTTTTTTTATAAAAACAAGAACTTTTTCCATTCTATCCTGAATGTTGAGTGTTTCAAGAATATCCTGCTGCTCATTGCGTTCAAGATTCATGATAGATGTTATAAAATCAGCAATTTTACCCGGTTTATCAATATTAACCATATTCAGCCGCATTTCTTCGGTGAAAAGAGGGTTTTCCCTGGACAGCTGACGCATTTCCATAATGAGGGAGCGAGTCAGAGCCCGTACTTCAATGCTGCCTTCATTGGTACTGTCGAGGTAAGTAACCGCAATTGTCAAAGGTTTCTGGTCAGTGATAAATTTTTTCACCTTGAACCTTTTAAGGGTTGAAATAAATATGTTTATTCCACCGTCCGGCAGGTTAATTTTCTTAACAATTTTAGCTGTTGTGCCAACTGTGTGTAAATTTGCAGGATCAAATTCATTTTCAGATTCATCCTTTGTAAGCAGCAGACCTATCATATTGTCAAGTTCAATTGATTTTTCCACAACCGCAATATCATCTGCTGATTCAATTAGCAGCGGGGTGAAAATGCCAGGAAATATTGGATTCCCTGTCAAAGGTATAACAAATAGTCTGTTCGGTAATATTTGATCAATAGGCAAAATGCCCTGTTCTGACATAAAATCCTCCAGCATGTCTCTCTTATTAACTAACTCATTGAAGCTCTATAGAGCTGTTATTAATGTAATGATTCTTTATGCAGACGGAAAGCCTTTATGCACAAATAATGAAGAGATATAGCTCATTTTCCACCCAGTTACAGTTTCACTAATCTATTGTGGAAAATCAACCCCGATTTACCCGATTTGATGTTCCAGCAAATTTTAGATATGGAATAATAATATCATTCTTTGGCGATTCGGTTCCATCGTAAGTGATAGTCAGAACTGGTACTCCTGTCAGGGTTTCAATCTCCTTGCTCATGGCTTCGGTTACTAATGATGGACAGCAGAAGGCCGGGTTTGTCTGTACAAACAGAACTCAGTAGCTGCCAGTTTTCTCACACTTATGGGTTTTTCATTCTGGATAAAGATTTCAATAGCAGCAACCCATTTTTGTAATGGAATTCTTGTATTATGAAAGAGAGTCTTCACCGTGACAGAGAATGAGATATTACATGTATTACAATGTTGTTACTTGTTCCGGGATTTACTGCTCTCTATTTCTACTATGGAGAAAGAAGCAACTTTTGACTCTTTCTCAGCCGCTTCCTTATCAAGTTCCTCAATAAGAGAAACGGACTGAAAGGGGATCATTAGATGATTTGCTCTTCCAAAAGTTTTTTCGAAATTTTCTCTGTTTGGATCAATTATCAGAGAACTGGCTTTTGGTAGGATAATGTCTTTAATAGAAACAAAATAGGGGTGGGTCATATCAAGCTTTCCGGCACTGAGTGTAACTTCCTTATTTTTCCAGATAAAATGTACTCTGTATAGTGACAATTCCTGCCTCCCAAACTGATCGATTTAAGGACAAATTATACCAGAAAAATGCTGAATAAGTATAGTATTCAATATATACTAACAATCTATGAAAACAACTCTTCCAATATCATGTAATAAAGATTGTGGTTCCGGATGTCTACCGGATGTTAGACTTCTATCGCTGCTTTATCAGGTTCCGATTTTTCATTTTTCAGCCATCTAACCCCTAAATAGCAGAGAGGGGTATCAACAATCGCAAATACCACTTTAAAAATCCAATAGGGGATAATTAAGCTGATGATAAATGTAACGGTAAATTTGGGTGCTATTTTGTAAAAAGCCAGAAACATAAAGATAGTAGTATCAATAAGCTGGCTGAATATTGTAGAAAGATTGTTTCTCAGCCACAAATGTTTACCTTTTGTCCGTTTTTTCCAGAAAGCAAAAGCCCTGACATCAAAACTCTGACTGATTATGAAAGAGATTATACTTGCAAAAGTCATGCGAAGGCTGCTTCCAAAAATAAGTGAATACTCACCCTGCAGTCCCCACGTCTTATTTGCCGGTAATTTTATGCTGACAAAGATCATTACAAACATAAAAACCAGAATAGCTGAAGATATTCGTACAAAATATCTTGCACGCTCTTTTCCATGAACTTCTCCCACAATATCAGTAACAAGAAAAAGGAGGGGCATGAAAAATATTCCGACAGAAACTCTTATCCCGGCAAGAGTAGTGATCTTTGATCCTATAGTATTAACCAGAACCATGCTGCCAACAAACAGGGCAAGCAGAATATCGGTTTTTCTTTCTTTTGTGAGCATAAACAAAATCTCCTCTAAAGTGCATGAATGAAGTTTGGAAATACCTTACTAGAATTGGTTTACTTAGTCAAACTGGTAATAAAGTGTTATTTTACTATTAACTCCAAATTAATGTTGCATTAAGAGTATAATTGATGTAGCAGTTTAATGTAAAACTGTGATATAGGAGGAAAATATGACCAAAAAAACCATAGTAATTGCGATAGGGGGGAATTCACTTATTGAAAACCCTAAGGATAATTCAGTAGCGGCTCAATTCGAAGCTGCAAGGAAAACAGCCGCACATATTGTTAAACTTGCTGAAGATGGTCATAGAATTATTATAGCGCATGGTAATGGTCCTCAGGTAGGATTTATTCTTAGACGATCCGAATTTTCCCGAAAAATTCTGCATACTGTACCGCTTGACTCCTGTGTAGCAGATACGCAGGGTGCTATTGGGTATAACCTGCAAATGGCAATTTTTAATGAAGCAAAAAAGCTTGGAATTATCACATCAGCTGCTACTATAGTAACCCAGGTTGAAGTTGATCCCCAAGATCCGTCATTTACAGCTCCCTCTAAACCTATAGGATCATTTATGAAAAAAGAGGATGCCGAGTATAATCAGAAAACTAATGGGTGGCATATTATGGAAGATGCTGGAAGGGGTTACAGACGTGTAGTTCCCTCACCAAAACCCCTAAAAATTATTGAAATCGACTTAATAAAAATGCTTTCAGATAATGGAGCAATAGTTATTGCTGCAGGCGGCGGAGGAATACCGGTTGTAAAAACCGATGAAGGATTTCTTAAAGGAAAAGAGGCTGTTATAGATAAGGATTTTGCTGCAGCACTCATGGCAAAAGAACTAAAAGCTGATCTTTTTGTCATATCTACTGCTGTTGAAAAAGTATGTATTAATTTTGGGAAAGAGGGTGAAGAGCAGCTTGATAAAATTACCTGTAAAGAGGCGGAAGAGTATTGTGAACAGGGTCATTTTGCACCCGGCAGTATGCTTCCAAAAATCAAGGCAATTATTGATTTTGTCTCTTTTACAGGTAATGAAGGAATTGTTACAGACCCTGAACATCTGTATGAAGCAGTTCATGGTAGTGGTGGGACGCAGATTTTGCCCTAGAACTACCCCATAGGAATTAACCAATAGTATTAATTTTTCTGTTTTCTGTCTTTAATCCAGAACCTGCTCAAAAATAGTAGTGAAGGAATGAGAAGTGAGATTGTAAGCCAATTCTGCTGATCAAAAATTCCGCCGGCAATACCCTTTAGTAATAAAAGAAGAATTCCCGAAATTGTCTGAATTATAAATAGTAATTTCTGCAGCCGGATAAATTTCTCTTTACCTGCTGCGATAAAAATACCAAGGATACCTGCCCAGAGTAAAACTGGTGATGCGAGCAGAACATTCTCATTATTAAACGTAACATCCTGATTAGTAAATATCATCATAAGAAGCAGGGCTGTACCAAGAAACCCGAACAAGAGACCATAACAAGCTGTATAGGTACCATACACAGCTCGCCATAGAGTGCTTTTGGTCTTAAAATAGAGAATAGATAGAATCAATCCAATAAACCCGACAAGAATCCCAACCGCAATTCCAACAGGCCAATATACTGCAGGTTTTGAGGGTACTTCCGGGCGTTCCGGGAAATCAGTAAGCACTTCATAATTGCTGATCAGTTTTACTAAATCTCCGGAATCATTTGTATATTGAAATTCCTGAAGGATTTGATTTAATTCTGAAGGAAGGAACATGTCATCCCAAAGGCTGATTTGAGTATCAATAACATCACTCTGAAGAAAGTTAAGTACCCAGTCCATAAAATAACTACTGCCAGAATATCTTCTAATCTGTTCCCGAAGGGTCAAGTCTCCGGGTTTTTCTTCAGCCCACTCTTTTAATTGACCATCAACTGCTATATTTATTACATCCCGTACCCGTGTTGAGCAATTGTCATTATAATGGTGATATAAATAGGTATTATTTCCTGGTTTCACATTTTCCTGAAGGAATACTGCTACTTTATAGCGCTTCTCAGGAAGAATATTCAAGGTTGCTATTGTCACATTTCTCAATTCATGCTGAGCCTGAGAAATGCGGTATACTGCCGGAGTAGCAATTACTCCATAGATTAATCTTCCCATAGCAAAATTTCGGAAAAAATCATCCTGTTTAAAATCGAATACTCCATAGTCGTAAAGAATTTCCGTATTAGGGAGAGAATCTTCAACTATAATTGCTATATGGCCATACCAGAGGTATAGAGGATCACCCTGTCCGATCGTGAGAATCTTAATAGTAATATATTCACCTCTTTCCGCCATTTGTGTCTTGTTTGGCAGGTCAGCTGCAGCTGCTCTAGACGGAAATATACCTTGTAGTGTTACTATAAAAATGAGGGTAAATAATAGAATCCAATTTTTTTTCATGAATTTAAGAATAGCATATTTTTAAGGTAAAATCATAAGCTTGACAATGGATAACACTACATATAGGCTCATTATATGATAAAAAAGAATTCTCTTGAATATACTGAGAGCCCTGATGTGGGATGTTCACAAGTTGTGTATGAAACTGCAGAATTGTTTGAGCGTCTTGTTTTAGATTATAATGATAAGAGAATCCGGTAATATAAGATGGAAAGGAATATTCGTACAGAGGCAATAATATTATCAAGCAGAAGAATGGGTGATCTACATCGATCTGTGACTTTGCTCTCCCCTGATCTCGGGATTCTTCAGGCTGCTGCTTTTGGCGCACAGAAAGGGAAGAGTAAATTATCCGGTTGGGTTGAACCCTATGTTTCAGGAACCTTTAATTTGTACTACAACCCGGTAAAGCAGCAGTATAAGATAAATGATATTGACTCCTGTGAATTTCGGGAATTTCTTCGTTTGGACGTCTATGCTTTCTACCTGGCCTCTTTCTGGTCAGAACTTATAATCAAAACCTATGCCGGCGGCGGTGAGTATAGTGAGTTGTATAATTTAATCCTTGATTCATTGAGTATTCTCGGTTCCGGCAGGGAGCCTGGTAACCATAACTTGCTGGTTCAGTCCGTTTGGAGGTTTCTCACCATAATAGGATATGCTCCGGAGCTTGAAGATTGTTCAGAGTGTGGGAAAAATCTTGATAGTTCAGGAACTCTTATATTTGATGCCGATTCAAATGCTTTTCTCTGCAGTGAATGCGGAACCTATGAAGAACTTGTCATCTATCAGGGGGCACGAAAATATCTCCTCTATACACAGGAATTATCACTAAAAGATGCGGTTGCTGTACATTTAAGCAGTAAAGCGATGGACAGCCTGAAGCATGTATTGATTTCACTTGCCCTGCATGTAGTTGGATGTCCGCTAAAAACACTTCAGAGTGGTATTCTATGAGACTATTTTATCTTCATTATTACCCAAAGGAGCTTCCTATGATCCCGTTTTTACTATAAAGTTGGGATCATGAGTTGGAAAAAAAAAGCTGTAGTCAGTGGTGATGTCAGGGAGATTAGTAATAAATATTCTATTGATTTAATTATAGCCTCTATTTTGGAAAGACGGGAAGTATCAGGAAAAGAAGATATTAAGTTTTATCTTGAATCTGATCTGGTGTATCTTCACAATCCTTTTCTCTTTGAAGATATGGAGATTGCAGTAGACCGAATTCTGCAGGCCGTAGAAGAGGGTGAGAAAGTCCGGATTTTTGGAGACAGGGATGTTGATGGTATTACCTCTACAGTTCTTCTGCATGAATGTCTGGAGGAGATGGGGATACAGGTTAGTTGGTGTCTTCCTGAAGGGGATGAACCGTACGGGTTAACCAAAGAGGGGGTTCGCAAATTTGCCGAAGAAAACGGAACCTTAATAATCACTGTTGACTGCGGTATTTCAAACAATGCTGAAATTGCTTTTGCCGCCAGTTTGAATGTTGATACCATTGTAGTTGATCACCATTTATCAGGTGATATTCTTCCACCGGCACTGGCACTAATCAATCCTAAAATTGAAGGGTGCGGATATCCATTTCATAATCTTGCAGGCTGCGGCGTAGTGGCAAAACTTATCTGGGCACTTCGTTTTTCAAAGACTGATTTATACAAACAGGAGTTGGTTCTTCTTCATGCTGAACCAGGAAACGGAACGGTTATTATTCAGGCTGCAAAATTTGAGAATCTGGTAGAGATCGATAGGCTTACAGAAGAGATTGTACCTGGACTCCTAAAACTGGAATCATCAAGATTAGCAGACTTTTTGGTTGGTCATCCTATTCTGGTTTATAATCAGGATCTTGAGCATAAACAATTAAGAATTGCCTTTGGTGATACTGTTGATATTCATTTGGTTGATACGGCTCCGGAGATTTGGAAAATCTTTCCGGCATTAACAGGGAAAAGTCTTATTCGACTGATGGGCATAAGCAGATCTCTTCAATATAAAGTCGGTGAACTGCAGGAAATTGATGCTTTTATCAGCCTTTTTTCATCATTTATTAAAATGAAAACCCCGTCTCTATCAACAGAGTATAGTAAGATTCTTGATCTTGTTGCAATTGGAACGATTGCGGATTTGATGCCTATGAAAAATGAGAATAGAATTCTTGTTAAAAATGGTATGGCTCAATTAAACTCAGGAAGCAGAGCCGCAATGGTATCTTTTCTTACTGAACAGAAATTGATTGGTAAAAAACTGTCTACTACAGATATAGGCTGGCAGATTTCACCTGTATTTAATGCAGCCGGGCGGCTGGGAGTTCCGCAGATTGCCGCCAGATTACTGCTTAGTCATGACGCTGCAGAACGTGAAAAGCTCGCGAAAGAGTTAATTAAATTAAATAAAGAGCGAAAAAAAATAGGTGAAGGTGCTTGGGACAGAATGTTTCCTAAAGCAGTGAAAAGCCTGGAAGAGCATAATAATAAATTAATAGTTCTGAATGACAAGAAGCTTCATCGTGGTATTACAGGAATTATTTCAGCACGGCTAATGAACTTCTATCATGTTCCTTCAATTGTCATTGCACATCTTGAAGATAAACTTATAGGATCAATTCGAAGTAATAAGATGCTGAATGCAAAAGAGTTTCTCAGTCAGTTTGAAGATATACTAATAGATTTCGGCGGGCATCCGCGTGCTGCCGGTTTCAGCATTCAAAAGCATAATCTGGAAGTTCTATTAAAGCGCATTTACCAGGCTTCGCATAATCTTGGTGTTTCTCGAGCGGAGGATATTCTCTCTATAGATGCGGAGATACCTTCTTCCTACATGAACCCTGATTTAATTAAAATTGTCGAGCTGCTTGAACCGTATGGTGAGGAGCACCGTCCGCTCCAGTTTTTGCTGAGGGATGCAGTAATAGAAGAGCTGTCAATAATGGGAAATAGTGAGCCTAAGCATGTTAAATTGCTAATTAAGTCTGGCTCATATAAATGGCCGGCGGTTTTTTGGCGTGCTGGAGAGCGGTTGGATTCTGATTTCTCCAGAGGGGATTTGGTAGATTTGGTATTTCGATTGGGAAGAAATTATTTCAGAAATACTGAAACTTTGCAGCTGACAATACTTGATTTAGCCAGAGCAGGCACTTGCTCTGTTGACAAATAAATATTTATAAGTACTATATACTAAATTGTCAAAACTCTTCACTGATTTACGAAGTTGATTTATATCAATCAGTTCTACTAAAAAGTTTTGATTCTATTAATTCCCTACGGGGAAGGGGGTGATTACTATAGCTTTCGTACGTGTTGATGATAATGAACCATTAGAAAAATCAATTAAACGGTTTAAAAGAATGGTTGAAAAAGAGGGAATTATTCGTGAATGGAAAAAACGTGAATATTTTGAAAAACCTTCTACCATTAAGAATAGAATGAAAAAAGCTCTCGAACGGAAACAAATGAAGAAAATTCGAAAGTTGAAAGCTATGAAAAGCTATTAAGCTTTACTGCATATAGCTTATCACAAAACCATTTTGGCTTGTTTAGAGCCATCAGAAACTGCTGTTCTTACAGCAGTTTTTTTATGCATACCTATTAATCATCAATATAAATTACAGAATCCCTAAATATTGAATAAAAATATTTGACATCAACGCAACATGTGGATAGAATGAATATATCATGACAAATTATTAAGGAGAGGAATAATGCTTATTCTAATCGCAGATGCCTTTGATGCGGAACTTCCCGGTACTTTAAAAATTTTTGGTGAAGTTACAGATGATTCTACCCGTTTAGCGGAATCCGATGTTGTTCTGGTAAGGAGCAAAACAAAGTGCACAAAAGAATATATCGACTCAGCACCCAATCTTAAATTGATTATACGTGGGGGGGTTGGAATAGATAACATTGATAAAGAGTATGCTGAGAGCAAAGGAATTGTTGTCAGGAATACACCAAAAGCATCCTCTATAGCAGTTGCTGAACTTGCATTTGCTCTGATGATATCAGTACCGAATAAGATAATTGCCGCACATAATGGAATGTCAGAGGGTCGATGGCTTAAGAAAGAGATTAAACGAACCGAGCTTTTCGGTAAGACACTCTGCCTGATCGGTATAGGAAATATTGCAAAAGAGGTTGCAAAACGCGCTTCGGCTTTTGGAATGATAGTTGTCGCTTATGATAAATATGTAGCCGAGAGCACAGTTGCTGATATGAAGGATACTATTGAAGAGGCAGTTCAGGATGCTGATTATATATCTATGCATCTTCCATTAACACCTGAGACAACAGGTCTTTTTAATAAAAATCTTATTGCTGTATGTAATAAAAAGCCTGTAGTAATAAATACCGGAAGAGGGGGCTGTATTGATGCGGTTGATATGGTAGAGGCTCTGAATAACGGGACTATAAGCTGGTATGCAGTAGATGTATGGCCTTCAGATCCTCCTTCACCGGATTATCCTATTCTTAATGCACCCAATACTACCATGACTCCTCATATCGGAGCTGGCAGTAAGGAAAATCTATTACGAATTGGGCAGGAAGCCTATGCAATAATTAAAGAAGTAATGCAGAGTCAGGGAGGTGTTTCATGAAAAGAAAAAAGAATTTTTTTGCCGGACCGTCAGTACTTCCATTAGAGGTTCTTGAAGAGATGCGGAATCAGATCTTTGAGTATGATAATAATGGTTTTTCAATAGTTGAGGCCAGTCATAGAGGTGCAGCCTTTGACAATCTCTATCATGACTGTCTTGATCTAATGAGAGATCTATTATCCATTCCTGACAATTACAGTGTATTTTTTCTTGGTGGCGGGGCATCTTTGCAGTTTGCAATGATTCCCATGAATTTCCTTCCGGCAGATAAAACGGCTGACTATGTTAAATCAGGATCCTGGTCAAATAAAGCATGTGATGATGCACAAAAATCAGGTAATGTACGTGTTGCCTTCGATGGAAAGAATACAGGTTATACAACACTTCCGGATCCGAAAACAGTCTCTATTCCTGAAGATTCAGCATACTATTATCTCTGCTCAAATGAAACAATTGGTGGAATTGAGTGGCAGTCCTGGCCAGAAACAGGTAATGTCCCTCTTATTGCAGATATGTCCAGTGATATTTTTAGTCGACCGGTTCCTGTTGAAAAATTCAGCATGATTTATGGGGGTGTTCAGAAGAATCTTGGACCTGCTGGAGCAACTTTTGTAATTATTCGAAATGATTTGCTGGATAGAATACCAGATAACTTGCCTGCATATTTAGATTATCGTACCCATAGCAAAGCAGATGGATTATATAATACACCACCGGTATTTTCTATTTGGGGTGTAAAACTGGTTCTCGAATGGATTAAAAAAATGGGTGGTGTTAGTGCTATGCAGGAACGGGCAATCGAAAAATCTGCTCTTATTTATAATGCTATCGAGGAGAGTAATGGTTTTTATAAATCTCCAGTAGCTCCTCTATACCGATCAAAAATGAATATTGTTTTTCGGCTGCCGACTCCTGAACTTGAAGCGGAGTTTATTGCTGAAACGGTAAAACTTGGAATGCTTGGACTCAAAGGACATCGGAGTGTCGGAGGCTGCCGCGCATCGGTATATAATGCTTTACCCAAAGATGATGTTGTATTTATCAGAAATTTTATGAGGAAATTTGCAGCAAGTAAGAGTTAATTTGAGGAAAATTTAGATGAAAATTGATGAAATGAATATTTCGATAATTAAACAGCTAAGGGATGGGCGAAAGTCGTATAGTGCTATAGCTGAAGAATTATCAGTTACAGAAAATACAGTACGTTCAAGAGTAAATAAGCTGATTGAAGAAAATGTACTTGAAGTTACCGGATTAGTAGACCCTGAATCGCTTCCCGGTGTTCAGATTGTTCTTATGGGCGTTAAACTCAAAACAATGGATCTTGGAAGAAAAGCAGAAGAGTTTACCCGATTAAAAGGAGTTATCTCTGCGGCAGTAATTACCGGACGATATGATCTTTTGGTTCAGGTTCTTCTGAACGAAGATGAAGAGTATTCACTTTTGGAATTCTTTACTAAAGAGTTGGTGAAAATTGCTGAAATTCAGGATGTTGAGACTTTTGTTGTCTATCAGGCCTATGGCTTGAGAGTTCCCTATATTCTATAATATCTATAATAAAGGAGGGCTGTGAATGAAGAGAACACCGTTATATGATGTATATAATAATTATGAAGGTATAAAAATAGTTGATTTTGGCGGTTGGGAGCTTCCGGTAAACTTTTCATCAGGTATTTTGGCTGAGCATTTTGCAGTAAGAAATTTTGCAGGATTGTTTGATGTTTCACATATGGGTGAAGTAATCGTTGAAGGTTCCGGTAGTTGTGAATATGTAGATAGTCTTATGACTAATACTATTTCTAATTTGGGTGATGGGGAGGTAATGTATACTCTCATGTGTTACCCGGACGGCGGAGTGGTTGACGATTTAATTGTTTATCGTATTAATTCCGAAAAATATTTTCTCGTTATAAATGCAGCTAATATTGAGAAGGATTTTTCATGGATAGCATCTGAGAATCCAGGAGCAAATGGGGAAAACTTCAATGAACTTATTATTGAAAATGTTTCAGAGCAGTTTTGTCAGTTATCGGTTCAAGGACCTACAGCTGAAGCCATTTTAAACATGCTCTATCCAAGAGCCGGAGAGATTGGATTTTTTGCCTTTGTAGTTGATGCAAATATATGTGGACATAAAGTTCTTGTCTCAAGAACCGGCTATACAGGCGAAGATGGTTTTGAAATCTACTGCAGTAATGAGAGTGGTCCGGTAATTTGGAACTCATTACTTGAAGTTGGTAAAGATTCAGGACTTATTCCCTGCGGATTAGGCTCCAGAGATTCCCTTAGACTGGAAGCAAAACTCCCACTATATGGTCATGAAATAAGCAGTTTGATTACTCCTTTGGAGGCTAACCTCTCATATTTTGTAGATTTTTCCGGAAGTGATTTTTGTGGAAAAACTGCTCTTCTTCAACAAAAAGAAGAAGGTATTCCCAGAACACTCAGGGGAATAAAAATGATTGACAGGGGAGTTCCCCGGCAAGGGTATTCTGTGTATATAAACGGAAAGGATAAACCTGTTGGATATGTAACGAGCGGAACAAAATCTCCTACGACAGGAAACTTTATTGGACTAGTTCTGATTGAAAGAGGAACAGGGTTAAAAATTGGTGATACACTTGAAATTGAGATACATAATAAAAGAAAAAAAGCAGAACTTGTAAAAACACCTTTTTACAAAAAAAACAGGAGGCAGTAATTGTATGAGTAACGTAATTGCAGGATTGAAGTATACAAGAAAACATGAATGGGTAAATATTGATGGAGTTAAAGCGTATGTTGGAATTACTGATTTTGCGCAGGAAGAGCTTGGCGAGATTGTCTACATTGAACTTCCTGAAGTTGGGGATACCTTCGAAGCTGATGATGAAATTGCAAGCCTTGAATCTGTAAAAGCAGCAGCGGCAATGTATAACCCTCTCTCTGGAAAAGTAGTAGAAATTAATGAATCACTTGAAGATTCACCCGAATCAGTGAATGAGGATCCCTACAAAAACTTTATATATGCTATTGAGTTCTCTGATTCAGCTGAATTGGATGAGCTTATTGATGCTGCTGAATATACAGCATTTATCGAATCCCTAGAGGAGTAGCAGGAAAAAATTATGAACTCATATATACCGCATTCTGAAGAAGATGTGCGAGAAATGCTTTCAGCTGTCGGCGTACAGGAAATAGATGATTTGTTTTCTGATGTTCCTGAGGAATTGAGATTGAAGCAGGATCTGAATATACCTGAAGGATTGTCTGAAGAGGAAGTTCTTGGAGTGGTGCGTAAATATGCATCTATGAATACTTTAGGAACCTCATATTTAGGGTGTGGTTCATATGATAGGATAATTCCTTCTGCCGTTTCCGGAATAGTATCATTGCCAACTTTTGCAACAGCCTATACGCCTTATCAACCGGAAATTTCTCAAGGCGTTCTTCAGGCTATTTTTGAATTTCAAACTATGATCTGCGAATTAACAGGATTAGATGTTTCAAATGCGTCACTCTATGATGGGCATACAGCAGCAGCTGAGGCTGCGGCAATGTGTTTTAACCAAAGAAGAAAATCTCAAACCCTGCTAGTATCACCAACATTACATCCTTTTACGATTAGGGTTCTGAAATCATATTTTTCTGATATGGGATTCTCAATAACAGTACTTCCTGAAAAAGATGGATTGCCGGTGTTTGATTCTCTCCCTGATTATCTGGATTCATCACTAGCGGGCCTGCTTGTACAGTCGCCAAATATATACGGCCTGCTTGAGGATTATTCCGGAGTTGCTGATATGCTGCATAATGAAGGTGCACTATTTATTATCTCCTCAGATCCAATGTCATTGGGAATGGTCAAGTCTCAGGCTGAATGGGGTGCTGATATCGCGATTGGAGATACTCAACCCTTTGGGCTGCATCAGTGTTTTGGTGGGCCTACAGCTGGATATATTGCTGCAAGAGAAAAGTTACTTCGAAAGATGCCGGGGAGAATTTCCGGGCAGACAGTAGATTCAGATGGAAATCGTGCTTTTGTTCTTACTCTGCAGGCAAGAGAACAGCATATTAAGCGCGAGAGAGCAACCTCAAATATCTGTTCAAATCAGGCACTTGCCGCTTTAGCAACTTCTGTCTATATATCACTTACCGGCTGGGATGGAATACACCAAGCTGCTGAATTATCCTACCAGAAAGCTCATTATCTGGCTGCAAAGCTTAATGAATCAACAGGACTTTCCTCAGCATTTAATGCACCTTTTTTCTGTGAGTTTACTGTTGATTTTTCCAGTGCAGAACGTGCTGGAAAATTTCTTGGTTCAATGAAAGAGAAGGGGATTTTTGCCGGAGTTCATTTAGGATCTCTCTCTCAAAATCGTAAAGGATTAGTTACTATTGTAGTAACAGAAAAAAGAACGAAAGAGGAACTGGACTGCTATGTTGAGTCAGCAATGGAGGCAGTAAATGAGTACGAGTAAGAAATTAGGTGACCGCTTGATATTTGAAAAATCGAAGGAAGGTAGAAGAGGTTATCTTTTTCCAGCTTGCGATATCCCGATAAAAGAGCAAAGCAACCCCTTATCAACAACCTATCTACGACATATTACACCAATGTTACCGGAGGTGTCGGAAATAGATACGGTACGGCACTATAATCAGTTAGGTCGAAAAAGCTTTGGGGTCGATCTGGGATTCTATCCTTTAGGATCCTGCACTATGAAATATAATCCTAAAGTGAACGAAGTAACAGCTTCACTTGAAAAATTTACGGAAATTCACCCGCTTCAGGATACATCAACTGTTCAGGGAGCACTTAAACTCATACATGAGTTAACCGGGTATCTTTGTGAAATTACCGGGATGAGATGGGGAACTTTGCAGCCCTTTGCTGGAGCACAAGGTGAGTATACCGGTATGAAACTCTTTCGTGCCTATTTTACGCAGCGGGGTGAGACAAAGAGGAATAATCTTATTGTGCCTTCATCTTCTCATGGGACAAACCCTGCTTCAGCTCATCTGGCAGGTTTCACAGTTATTGAGATTCCTGCAGATGAACGTGGATTAGTAGATCCTGAATTTCTTGAGCCATATCTTAATGATGAACTAGCCGGGATTATGCTTACTAATCCCAATACTCTTGGTCTGTTTGAAGCTGATATTTTAAAGGCTGCAAAAAAAATCCATGATGCAGGTGGTTTGCTCTATTATGATGGTGCAAACATGAATGCTATTATGGGTAAGGTAAGACCTGGTGATATGGGATTTGACGTCGTTCACCTTAATCTTCATAAAACATTTTCTACTCCTCATGGAAGCGGCGGGCCCGGTGCAGGACCAGTTTTGGTCTCTAAAAGACTGATTCCTCATCTTCCAGTTCCTGATGTTGGGTTTGATGGCAAAAATTATGATTTTAACTGGGATAAACCTCTAACAATTGGTAAGGTTGCAGGATTTAATGGAAACTTCGGAGTTCTGGTCCGCGCTTATACCTATATTCGTGTAATGGGAAAGAGCGGATTAAAGAAAGCCTCGGAAATGGCTGTATTAAATGCAAACTATTTAAGAATTAAACTTATGGATACGTATGAGTTAACTTATCCAGGTGTGTGTAAACATGAATTTGTTTTATCAGCAAGACGTATTAAAGAAGATACCGGAGTTTCTGCTATGGATATAGCAAAAGGTCTCCTGGATCTTGAGATTCATCCTCCAACAATGTATTTTCCATTGATAGTCCCAGAGGCATTAATGATAGAACCTACAGAAACCGAGACAAAAGAGACTCTTGATGAATTTGCGGATATCATGATTAATCTGGCAGAGACAGCATATCGTGAACCGGAGTCCCTTCATGCAGCACCTTTAACAACACCAGTAAGAAGAGTTGACGAAGTTCTGGCAGCACGTAAGCCTGTCGTCCGCTGGAGGAAAGATAGATAATATAATTTTAACCAATAAATTGTTTGCGACTATTTTAATATGTATTTAGTGTTGTTTTATCATCCAAAGATTTGTACAATAGATACAATATTTTTATCGGGGGCATGCATGGCTAATCTTTCTACATCATATCTTGGTTTGAATCTTACGAATCCCATTATTGTGGCGAGTTCTCGTTTAACTGCACAACTTGACGGGTTAAAAAAGAGTGAGGATGCAGGAGCTGGAGCTGTTGTTCTGAAATCTATATTTGAAGAGCAAATTGAGTATGACTCAAATACCATGATAAATGGTATGGATGAGTATGCTGCACATACAGATGCATACGATTTTTTTAATAATTCCAGCAAAGATTATTATATAGATACATATTTAGAATTAGTTGAGCAGGCAAAGAGATCACTATCTATTCCGGTAATTGCAAGTGTTAATTGTCGTAACTCTGGATCCTGGCTGGATTATGCGCATAGATTTCAAGAAGTGGGTGCTGATGCACTGGAAATGAATATGTTTATTGTCCCGTCAAATATCTCAGAATCCAGTAGTGAAGTTGAGCAAAAATACCTGAATCTCATTAAGAACCTTAAAAACAGATTGAATATCCCACTCGCTTTAAAAATGGGAACCTACTTTAGTGGTATGGCAAATTTTATGAATCAACTGGATACTATGGGTTTAAGCGGATTGGTTCTTTTTAACAGATACTATAAAACCGATATTGATATTGAGAGTATGAATCTTAAAGCAGGTAAGATAATTAGTGTTGAAGAAGAGTCTGCTGTCCCCTTACAGTGGACAGCTTTGATGTCAGGTGAACTCTCTTGTGATATATGTGGCAATACCGGTATTTATTCGGGTGAAACAATAATAAAATTCTTATTGGCAGGAGCAGCTGCGGTTCAAATTTGTTCATCAGTGATGACCGGCGGATATGATATAATAGGAAAAATGACTGAGATCATAGAAAATTGGATGGAACGTAAAAATTATTCTTCAATCAGTGATTTTAGTGGAAAACTATGTCAGGAGAATTATGAAAATCCTGATATATGGGAGCGATCACAGTATATTAAGGCTGTTTGCGGTATTAGTTAATTTTTTGAAGTTTTTGTTCTCCAATTTGGGGTAATATCCCATTACAAGAAGGTATCATGAAAATTCAGGATGATTTTACAGATATAGCTCCTTATTCGGGTAATCAGGTTCGGGAAGCGGTTGAAAGACTTAAACAAAACAAGGATTTTCTGGAGAGTCTGGGGGAAATGACAAAACCCAAATGGCGTTTTTTAGCTCCGGTAAAACGTACTCAACTTAAGAATGAATTGTATCCAGTTCTTGATGCAGTAAACTCAATTAAGGATTTTCAAGAAAAAATCACATCTAATTTTGTATTGGATCCAATTATAGAAAATTCTATGAAAATTTTTACTTGGGACGGATTGGATAATTTGGATAAAGATGGAGCATATCTCTATTTTAGTAATCACCGGGATATTGTTCTTGACTGTGCCCTTCTAAACTTTACACTTGGCAGGCAGGGTTATAAGTATGCTGAAATTGCTGTTGGTGACAATCTGTTGTTAAGTCAAGTGGCTACTGACTTGTTTAAATTAAATGGAGCTGTAACCGTTAAACGTAGTCTCTCGTTACGTGATAAATTTCATGAATCGAAAAGGCTTTCAGCATATTTTGTGAATACAATTATAAAAAATAGTCAATCAATGTGGGTTGCACAAAAAAGTGGCAGGGCAAAAGATGGTATGGATATAACCAGCCCTTCCATAATAAAAATGCTGCATATGTCTCAGAAAGATAGCGGTATGGATTTGAAAACCCTTTTGGCAAAATGTAGAATTGTTCCTATAGCGATTTCTTATGAATTTGATCCATGTGATATAAATAAAGGACGTGAGTTACTTAAAAAAAGCCTCAAGGGCGCCTATAAAAAGAAAAAATATGAAGATTTAATTCAGATCTTGAAAGGTTTAAAAAAATATAAAGGAAGAGTGCATCTTCATATTGGAAAGCCGCTTGAGGCGGAGTATTCTGATCATATTGAAGTCGCTAGTGAGATTGACCGGCAAATTCATCTTGGATATAAGCTGTGGACATCCAACTATATTGCATATGATTTACTGGATTCTACCGGAAGATTTTCAGAAAAATACTCAAAATCTGAAAAGAAAAGTTTTATAGCCCGGTATAAAGGTTTGTCAGATGATTTGTTTCTAATGGTAATGAATTCATATGCAAATCCAGTGCGGATGCAATTAAAAGCATTAGAAGATAGAGGGTAGTAGTTTGAAAAAAATTCTGCAGCAGAAAAGATATTTGTATATAATGAATGCTATTTTATTTTTATTTGTTTTTATAATATTACCTTCCTGTACACAGGAAACCCCTGAGATTCTCAGTGTAGAATCAAGAATCAGGTTTGTCTTTAATCCTGCAGATACTACGTTACAGCAATATCTTTCTGTGCAAATTGAAAGCCGGGATGTAGCAGAGGCTGTTCAGGAGATGAGAATTCTTTCTGAGACCTCTTCATTTACCTGGGAAGTTGAATTTGGCAAACTACAAATTCTGGACGTCGATGCCAGAACATTTATTGGTACAAATGCAGTTTCACAACCTAAAGGAGTAGAATTTCCTGAAGGTGATTATTTAGTTGAGATTATTACCGGGCAGGGAAATCGAGCGGAATCTCTCATAACATTACCACGAACAGAACTTTTTTCGGGATTAAAAAAATACCCTGATAAGTGGTTTCCTTCAGTAAGGAAAAATGAAGAAGGTTCCTTTGTGTTTACAGGAGGGGAGAATTATCTTATTAGAAGGTACAACTCATCTGGAAATTACATTGATGCCTTTTATCTTGATAATTCTATTGTTGAAGCCGATTCAAGTATTTATACCTTATTAAATGAGTATAGCTATATTGAGATTTCAATATTTAACCATATTATTGGAGCTGAACTTATTACTGGTCCTGTCTACTTATAAGATTCTTTCTACATCTCTAAATAGTTGATCTCTGGTTATTTCTTTCCATAATGGACGCCCGTGAGGGCATCTGTGTATTTTAAGTTTAAGCGCTTTCTGTATTAAATTTGATGCAGTAACTGGATCTAAAATGTCACCATCTTTTATGGCAGCTTTGCAGGAAATCATTGCGTAGAGCTTTTTCTCTATCTCTTGAGAATTTCCAACTGAATTCATGATAAAATCAAGAATATCATTTTGAATAGTTTTACAAACCGCAGGTAAAGACAGGAGTTCCCAATTTCCTATGGATTTTTGCTGTATTTCAATTCCAATACTGCTGTAAATTCCTGTGTGCGAAAGAAGGAAAGATTCGATCTCTTTTTCAGGCTCGAAAATGAAAGGGATAAGTAGTTTTTGTGATATAGAACTGTTTTTCAGTTCTTCATAGATGATTCTTTCATGTGCTGCATGCTGGTCAATAAGCAGGATAGAATTACCTGTTTCAACAACAAGAAATAAATTGAACACCTGCCCTCTGTAAATGAAGTTGAATTCAGTCTCTGCTTGATCAATAATAGGTTCTTTTGCAAAATCAACTTTTCTTTCAGCCGCTTCCTGCATCCATACAGTTACAGCTTCATCACAAGCTTTTTTTGTAGGTGATTGAGCAGCCGCATTTACTCTCTTTGCTGCAGGGACTTGTTTTGTTGTTGCCTTAAATAACCATGACTTTAGCATTTGTACTGTTTCATGATGTATTTCTGATATATTTCTGATTTTTGCTTCGCGTTTTGCCGGATGAATATTAAAATCGACCAGTTCCGGATTTATGGTTATGAATAAAAAGCAGTAGGGAAAACTTCCCCCGGGTAAGTAGTCATTATAACCATAGGTAACTGCCTGAAGAAGTGAAAACTCATGAATTCTTCTTTTGTTAATATAAATTTGAATATAGGATCTGTCAGTTCTGTAGAAATCAGGAGTGCTGCAAACGGCTTTTATTGAGAAACCACCAGCCTCTATTGCAGTCATCCCCATAAATTTTTCATGAATTGTTTCCTGATAAGCCTGAAGAATACGCTGGAGTTGATCAGATTCAGGAAGATTATGCCTTAATTTGCCATTTGTAAAAAATCTAAATGTAATATCAGGAAAAGGAAGGGCTTTATTCAGAAATGTTTTTCTGCAGGCAGTTCCTTCAGCTTGTGGACGTTTTAAGAATTTTCTTCTTCCAGGGATAGAGAAAAATATATCTTTTGCAATGATGGTAGTACCTTTAGTATTTCCTCCCGGTTCAGGGCCCTCCTGTACTCCTTCCTGAATAGAAAGTGTATAGGGGGTATCGTCATTCTGCTTGCTGATGATGGAAAGTTTGGTACAGGCAGAGATACTGTATAAAGCTTCTCCGCGAAAACCAAGTGTGGATAATTTATATAAATCACCCACTTTTGATATTTTTGAGGTAGCATGTGAGCTGCAGCATATTTTTAGATCTGATTTACTCATACCGGATCCATCATCTATTACTCTTATCTCTTCTATTCCTCCATTCTGGATGTATACATCAATTGCTGAAGAGTTAGCATCTATTGCATTATCGAGTAATTCACGAATGATAGATTCAGGTCGTTCAATAACTTCTCCTGCAGCAATTCTTTGTGCAACTGAATTATTGAGGATCTGAATAGATTTAATCTCTTGCATAAGCTTCCTGGTTAAAATAATTTGATTTTAGTTCCGATAGAGAGCGTTGGCGAAATAATGAGACTACCCTCAGAATCAGTCAGCTGATTATCAATATTATTAAGTACCGCCGAAGACTCAGGAGCCTGGTACTGTGCAGATCCTGAAAGTTCTGCATTAACTATCACACTACCTGTTGTATAGGATACACCGGCAAACAGCTGTGTTTGTTCATTAAATAGAAATTCATTTAGGTCAGCGGGTCGTCCTGAGGGTGAAAATGAACTTGCAAACCCTTTCTGCCTGAATCCCAAATTTAACACAATCGGTTCTACATCCAGTGAAGCTGATAGACTAATCTCATCCCGGTCTTCATCCCAGCTGCTTACACTAAAGTTTTCGTCAAAATTAAATCGATAACTCATCTGTGCATCAAAGACACCCCAGTCATAGCCGATTTTAGCTGTTATTGCCCAACTGCCGCTTAATGCTTTACCCAGACTATAGTCAATGTGAGCCTCATCAAATAAAGAGTCTATTAGACCGGCACGACGCCAAGAATAATCAGTCCCAAACAGGCCTTGTGTTAACAGGGCATTTTGGTATGCTCCCGAGAGAGCAAACGAGAAATCTCCGGTTTTTCCTCTGGCTCCCAATACAGCAAGGTAGTTGTAGAGGCCATCTGAGAAAAATGATTCGGTATGGAAGCCGGTATCATCAGCAAGCATCAGGAGAGAGAAGTCAGCATAGACATTGAGCGATAATACTTCACTATAGGCTACAGGTACTATCACATCAATTCCCGGGACTATAACGAACTTATTGGGAGATAGAGAGATATCAGAGATTGCATAGAGACCAATCTCCATAGGGAAAGATTGCCCCATGGGTTTTGCCGCAAGACGCAGGCTAAAGAGTTCAGCATGAGACAGGTCGTTAATCAACAGCTCGTAATCAAAGTAGGGGGTCGTCAGGGTGTTCTTGAGGCCTACACGGCGAATGAACGGGTCATCAATCCTAGGATTAAGTTCGGTAATTAAAGCACCGGTTCCCATTGAGAGAGTGGTGTGATCATCTGCATTCAGCAGAAAGGATCCGTTTTCTGATTGATAGTTTGCATATCCTATCAGCGATAAGATATCCAGTGAGAGATCACGTATTGCCGCAAAAGAGGTCAGTGAACTGTACCCTGTTCCAAAATCATACGGATTATTCCCTCGAGGCAGATACCAGTTCGAGATTGAGAGCGGGTTACCGTTAAAAGCAAAAGCTGCATTTAGTTCAAACGAGAAATTGTCTGAATTATAATAGGGAGAAAGTGCTATTTTTGCATAAGGTCCATCATAAACACCTGTGAGTTGATCAAAGAAAGGATGAAACACGGAAGATGATAGATTCATACCAAAATTACTAATTTCATCAATTGTAAGAATTGTGCTGTCGGTAGTTGGTATTTCAGTAGTATTGGCTTGTTCAGCACCACTTAAACTGATTTTAGTTCCGATAGAGAGCGTTGGCGAAATAATGAGACTACCCTCAGAATCAGTCAGCTGATTATCAATATTATTAAGTACCGCCGAAGACTCAGGAGCCTGGT
>Ga0208902_1000450_pt1 | contig 21452 bp, 18 predicted proteins | sample AntAceMetag02UKH_FD_184767 | JGI IMG/M metagenome (GOLD analysis project Ga0208902, IMG submission 184767) | Saline lake microbial communities from Ace Lake, Antarctica - Antarctic Ace Lake Metagenome 02UKH (SPAdes) (version 2) | ecosystem: Environmental > Aquatic > Non-marine Saline and...
TGATGCAATTGATGTCAAAAGAAAGAGTGATAATATTATTTTCTTATTCATAAGAAAAACCTCCATATAATAATATAAAACATTCACTTTATATAACCCAAAATTCAAATCCCGGTGCATTACTGTAATGACTTTTTCATAATAAAAACCTCCATAAGTATTCACTATTTTAGTATAGCAAAATACTGAAATAGTGCAACTAATGCCGCTCTTGAAGATTTCTATTTGAAATAAAATATGTTCTTAGAAACTTGAAGCAAAGAACTCCCATTCAACTACGCTCCCAGCCAAGGTTTATATTTTTTAGTGTGAAATGTTGTTCCACAATTATGATCGGACAAACGTTTTTTTAAATTTGTTGTACGCCCCACATATATGCGATCAGGATAATTAATAGAACGAATGATATATACGTAATACATTTTTATGATCCGTCCAGCCTGCGCCAAGGCTTCGGCGGACAGCTTTCGCTTTGTGCTAACAATATCTTTTTAGCTATGAATATCAATTCCTTGAAAAAAGTGGCCCCGCCAGCTGAAGCTTTAGCGAAAGAATCTCTCAAAACTTTATGATCCGTCCAGCCTGCGCCAAGGCTTCGGCGGACAGCTTTCGCTTTGTGCTAACAATATCTTCTTAATTATGAATATCAATTCCTTGAAAAAAGTGGCCCCGCCAGCTGAAGCTTTAGCGAAAGCTGGTGCGCCTGGCAGGAATCCCTTCGACTTCGCTCAGGATAAACTTCTCATCCTTGCCAGCGACTTATCACCCGGTCCAGCAGGATGCTGGTGGTGCGCCTGGCAGGAATCGAACCTGCGACCTACAGATTAGAAATCTGTCGCTCTATCCAACTGAGCTACAGGCGCTTATATGTATAATTATAATACACAACATGAAAAATAACAAAGTTCAAACTTCTCTATTTTAAATCTTGGTATCTGAAACAAAGACCTTAGAAAATTCTGTCGCCATCTTTCTCAACGACTTGATATCCTCATCAGATATATCCTGCGATTTTTCTATTTTATTGTATAGGTCACTATATAGCGCAGTAACATAACTCACAAACTGCTGAGCAAACTGTCGCACTTGAAAAACGGGCAAAACATCTAAAAAGTCTTCTCGCAACAAAAAAAGCATCAAGGTTTCATCAACAAATGTATATGGATGGTGCTGTTCTTGCTTTAGCAACTCAATGGCCCGCTCACCACGCGCCAATCGTCTTTGCGATATCTCATCAAGTTCCGTTCCAAATTGAGCAAAATCTAATAACTCGTGATATTGAGCAAGCTCTAATCGAAGCGATTTGGCCATTCTTTTAACTGCTGCCGTTTGCGCTGCGCCACCAACACGCGAAACCGACAATTCAACATTCACAGCCGGACGAATACCGCGATTAAACAGCTTCGTATCTAAAAATATCTGCCCATCAGTAATAGATATCAAGTTAGTTGGAATGTACGCAGTAATGTCATCGTTTTGTATTTGCACAATTGGAAGTGCCGTTACCGAACCACCTTTCAATAATGATCCAGCACGCTCAAGCAAACGAGAGTGCAAATAAAAAACGTCTCCAGGAAAAGCTTCTCTACCTGGTGAACGACGTAACAAGAGCGACATTTCACGATACGCAATCGCATGATTCGTTAAATCATCATACACAATAAGCGCATCATATCCTTGCGCACGAAAATATTCTGCAATCGTACAACCAACATACGGCGCCAAATAATGATTCAATACAGGATCACTCGCCTGTGCGTTAACAATAACTGAATATTCCATACCGCCATTTTGCTTAAGACGCTGAATTAATCGCGCAACACTCGCCTGACGTTGCCCTATCGAAACATAAACACAAAAAACTTCTTTGCCTTTCTGATTCAAAATCGTATCAACAGCAACAGAAGTTTTTCCAGTATTACGATTACCAATAATTAATTCACGCTGTCCGCGACCAACTGGAACTAGTGCATCAATAACAAGCTGCCCTGTTTGTAGCGGCTCATTAATCGGAGTACGTGCAATTACGCCTGGCGCAGGCTCTTCAACTGGCCAATGACCAGAAGCATCAATCGGCCCCAGCGCATCTAATGGCCTACCCGTCGCATCAATTACACGGCCAACAAGCCCCATACCAACTGGCGTTTTAAATACAGCACCAGTTCGCTTTGCAACTTCACGCTCAGCAACAGGCAGCTGATTATACAATAAAAAAATGGAAACAAAATCTTCGTCTAAATTAAAAACAATTCCTTTATTTCCACCTTCAAATTCTATTACTTCACCATAAACTGCATTTTCCAAACCGCTTACTGTACAAATGTTATCGCCAACTTGGAGCACGATACCAATTTCATCAAAAGAGCGTCCTGGTTTTTGCTCTAGAGCATCTTCAAATAAGCTCACCAAATCGGTACTTTTTATTTTCATAGTTTACCCTTGCTCATACATAACGTGTTGAGCCTCGCGCAATTTTTTCTTTATCGAATGTTCCCATAACCGCGTTAAACTTCGTGCACGTATTCCACATATTAGAGATGCATCAACCTCTATTTGCATAGTAATCCTTTTTCCTGACGTTTTTGACAAAAACGTCTTAAATTGATCAATTTGTTTTTCATCAAGCATCGGATACGAATGCAAAGAAAAATGCATAAGATTATGACGACTAAAAAAAATCCTTACCAAAACATCTAATGTCTCTGGTAAAAGCCATACACGTTTATGATCAATCATCAAATATAATAAACGATCAAAAAAATGTGGCATATTAAGTTTATCAAGCAACAAGCGTATCATCTTACTCTGTTGCTCACTTGTAATATCTGGAAGCTCAAAAAAATACAACCAATCTCGGTGCGCTCGCAAGGTATCGCTAGCTTCTTGAACATTTTTACATACAGCCTGATCTATCTTATCATAAAAAATATTCAAAAAAGCTACTGCATAACGACGATATATAGGTGCATACGCTTCATTCATTATCTTGCGCCACTGTTTTTAAAATAGTTTCTATCATATGTTTGGCTTTTTCCTTATCATTCTGATATTCATCTTGCAACACAATGGTTGCCCTCCTAAAAACCTGTGGCACCACTTTCTTGTACAACAATGTTTTTCTATAATTTTCTTCTTGCGTCTTGTAGATATTTTTAATGCTCTGCAGCCTTATGTTAAATTCGTAATGATGCTTCTCTTTTTCCTTGTCAATGTAAAGATGCCATTTCTTAACATTTTCTAACAAACATTCGGCATCTTTTCTTTGCTTTTCAATATCTTTATCCAGGGAACGACCCTTCTGCATAACCTTTTTAATGGCACTCCGGCACGAACGTAACGCATTCAGATATAGCTTAAGCTGTTCCTTTAACGTTGGGTAAAAATATTTAATAAAAACATGGGTAAATAGACAAGATATAAGAACAAAATTAACTAATCTAAAAATAATCTGCACCAGCCATGCAGAAATCATTCTTGAACCTTTTCAACAATTTCTTTGGTTAATTCATCTATCATCTGCACTGAAACGTCCAACTCAACATGTTCATACTCACGCGCAACTTTATGTTCAATGGTAGGAGTTTTCATAAGATTCGGTGTATGTACCAAAAAAGATCGGCGCGCTTCGCGCCAAAGTCTCTCAATTTCAAATTCTTTTTGCTCAACAAACTGCTGCTGCCGCTCAAGTTCTTTATCTAAAAGCAACTTTTCATTATCTTGCAGCTCAATGCACACAACAACCGGTCGCCATAAAAACCTGCGCAATAAAACATATGCACCTAAAAAATGTATTATTTGCAAAAAAAGTGTAACATTTAACTCTACCATCAAGCGTCCTTTCATTTATTATAGTACCAAGGACTCACTCATACACAAGAACCGCGTGCGTCTTATTCTTTTTAGCTACTGAAGAAAATAAGCAATATAGCAATAATTAAACAATAAACTGCTGATGATTCTACAAAGCCCATTGCTAGTAACATAGACAAACGAACTTTATTGGCACTCTCAGGATACTTTCCTAATGTTTCACATGCCTTTGAACCAATAAGTCCTTGACCAAGAGCGGGACCTATGCTGCCAATTCCCATACACAACCCTGCACCAATAAACGCTGCAGCTTTAGCAATAAAAATATTGTCCATAAAAATCCTTTCTAACACATTTTTACAAGGAAATCGCTTGCTCTGGTTTAGTCTGCGTAGAACGATAATTCAAACCAAAAACTTCAACAATTGATGCAAAATGTTTATTCAATTCTTCTTCATTATGTTCAAAATCTTGGTTACATGGCAATACTAAAACAGGAATATCTTTCAAAGAATCTGTCACACCTTCTTTATTCAGCAACCAACCTTCATGTTTTTCATGCAAACGCTTTAAATAATCAAGAGGCACAGCCGACTCTTCATGACGATTTCGCATACGCAAACGATCATAGCAAATACTTGGCTCTGTTTGTAAATAAATAAACCCCGTAGGTTTTACTGTATACCCATCAACTAACCACGTAAACCAATCACGATATAACTGCCACTCAAGTGGTTGCATCACACCCATTTCATAACAGTTTTTTGCAAAACAATAGCGATCTGAATACACAGAGCGCTCCATAACTTGTACGCCAGTCAAACATTTTTTTAATTGCTTTTCTTGCTCAAGAACACGTGTAACAAAAGCATATGTTTGAAATGTGTATGCCCAACGACGAATGTCTGTATAAAACTTTTCAAGTAAGTTTTCGCCATTACCAACGTTTTGCCATTTATCGTGTGGTTCAAAAACAGGATCAATCATCAAACGCTGATTTAATAAACGCAAAAATGTAGACTTCCCTACTCCTATATTACCCTCAATGACTAGTATCTGTTTTAACGGAGATTTTTTCATACAATCGGCCCTTTTTGGCTTTTTTATTTTACTACATTATCATACAAGATATTATCTGATATCTTACTCATTATCAAAAAAAATCGATCCCTTTCATGATAATCCTGTTTTCTTTTTTGAAAAAATAACTAAAAAAGGGTAAAATGAACTGATCTTAAAATCAAGTAGATTGCTATAGGATTTTTTTACCATGAGAATAAGCTATTACTTAATAATATTTTTTACTTTAAGCATCACTTCACAAATTTATTCGTTCGATAATTTAGATGACACAGATGATCCAACGGCAGAAGAATCATCTACTCGAGATTTTGATCTTGACGAATTTGACGAAGTTCCAGATACAACAATAACACGTCAAGCTGCAAATCCATGCGAAATCTTGAATACACTATATGACTTTAAAGCATACAAAGTTTTAGAAAATGATCTTTATACCTATACACGCCCATTAGTATCACGCAATATTTTAAAAAATCCGGTTCTTCAAAATTTTGTACCAAAAACATCACAATTTAATTTTAGTATTTTTTATGAACAAGCAACTAACCTCTTCTCATGTTGCAATGGAATTGAGGGTTATATAAATCTCCTTGATCCAACATTTTTACGAGAGATAGACCTTGAAATTGCGGAAGATAATGGTCTTGACATACCAAAACTTCTTGGCCTTTTTAAAAATGCATGGGCAGAACAACGGCGCGTTGGTTTTTATTTCGGTTTCTGGAAATACATCAAATCGTTTTGTTTTGGCCTAGAAATACCTCTTTACCTTGTAGAACGAAACTTCAATTTGCCTCCAGAGGATCAACAAGCAATAAAAGAAAACATTGCTGAAGCTACCGCTAATCTTGGATTTGGATGCAACGCTAACGCAGATCAAGACCAGGAAGAAGCATACCGTAAATATGCTCTTGAAACACGATTTGGCATAGGCGACACACGTTTAACCATCGGATGGAACGCGGTAGACACTGATCGCTTTCGCCTTGTTCTTGGCCCTAAAATTATTTTCCCAACAGCAGCAACATTAACAAGTGGTTTTATTGGCGCAGACTTTAAAAAAGCGTTATGCAGATGTTACACCGACGTAGAATCTTTTGTCCAAAGATTGGATGATGGTGACGAATCAGCTGCACAAGAAGGTACTGCCATAGGCTTACAATCAATAAATCAACTTGGTGCGCTCGTTCTCACAACTGATTTAGGCGAGGACAAACGCTTTCAAACTGCCTTTTGCATTCAACCAGAAGTGCGTATCGACAAGCAAGTTTCGCTCCTAGCATCACTCAACATCAATTGGCAAATTCCAAAACAAGTAACGCGATATATTCTTGAACAACAAAACTCTGACGACTTTATTGACAGCAACTTTAATCCAGATGATTTTCCTGAAGAAGGAAAAGAAGAGCACTGCCGACAAACATTGTCTTTCTTAAGCCGAAGATGGCAAAATTGGCTCTTCCCATGTGACTATCGTGTAAAAATGAAAGGCCAGCTTGAAAGTCAATTTACCGCGGGCGCCTTGTTCCAGTTCACCGACAACTGGTCTTCTCTTTTGGGATATGATTACTGGAGGAAAGAAAAAGAATGCGTCTCGAGCGTATACCACAAATGCAACCCCGTTAATTTGTCATGCATCAAACTATCTCGCGCCTTAGCACCAACAGTATCGCAACATAAATTATTCTTAAAACTGCACTATATAAAACTTAAAGAATCACACAGTTTCACCTTTAGTTTTGGCGCAGACTTTCCTCTTATTAGCAATGGAACTTCTGACACATATACAGGATTCGTTAATTTTGAGTGGGATTTTTAATACGTAATTCAAAGGAGAATTATGAGAAATGTAGCACTTATCCTGACCCTAGTATTAATAACATCTACAGCACATTCATCAATTAAATTAGAATCAACAGTACTCAGACGACTTGATGGGGTATGGCCAGCATTTGACGGACAATCAATTTATGAAATGATCCAGATGGGAAAAAAGTATCGCAACATGTGCCTTGGTGAAATAAAAAATCCTAAAACAAAAGAACGGGTTGGTAAGTACACCTTCCGTGGCAAAAAATATGGTTTAGCGGCACTCGCTGACATTGAAAAACAATATGCAAACAACAAACAAGCGCAAAGTGAATTAAAGAAAATTCTTGATAATGCAAAAGAAGAATTCTGCGAGATGAACAGAAAATTTATCAGTCAAATTCAACGATTCAAGCCACTAATTATTCAAATAATGCAAGAATCATGCCAAAAACGAAACGTTCCTCACAGTTTCATGCTACGCTGGACAAACACACAAGCTGGGCAAGAAGAAGAATCATTTAAAGCAAAAATGCCTTCAATCTCAGAAATTAATAAATTCTTCAATGAGCTTGTTAACTTCTTCAGCGACATCATTGGAAGTTGTCCAAAAGGCGTAACACAATACAGAGACCTCTTAACAAAAATGAAACACTAGGATTTATGGAAGAGCTTATTCACCTTAACGGTACAATCGACCGAATTATATACGAAAATATAGAAAATGGTTTTTACATTTTCACACTCACACATAAACAACAATCGATTACCGTTAAGGGAACCGTTCCGTCAATCAAAGCCGGACAAGAAGTTGTTGTCACTGGAAAGTGGATAACTCATCCAAAATTCGGCAAGCAGTTTGATGCTCAACGATGCGCAGTTTCATTACCAACCAACCTCATTGGAATAAAAAAATATCTCTCATCCGGCATCATCAAAGGAATCGGCCCAACTTATGCGCAAAAATTAATTGACGCATTCGGAATAAAAGTTCTTGAAGTTATCGACAATAAACCAGAAAAATTAAAGTCTGTTCCAGGCATTGGTCCTAAACGCATTAAACAAATTATTTCAGGCTGGAAAGAACAAAAAGAAGTTGCCCACATCATGATTTTTCTGCAAGAAAAAGATATCACTCCTGCGTATGCCGCGAAAATTTACAAACGATATGGACATGAATCCGTGGCAATATTAAAAGAAAATCCCTATCGTTTAGCAGAAGAAATATGGGGAATCGGTTTCAAAACTGCCGACCAAATAGCGCACAATCTAGGCTTTGAAGATAATGACCCGGCACGAATTAAGGCTGGCATTCTTTTTGCAATTAGTGAAGCAGTACGCAATGGACATCTATATGTTGAAGTTGAAAAACTGAAAAACACAACACAAACATTACTTGAGCTTGAACCAGATTCAAAGCCATTAATCAAGATAGCACTACACAAGCTTCACGAAATAGAAAAAATCAAAGTCTTAACACACCAAGAACAACATTATGTTACCACATCACAACTGTATCATAGCGAATTTGGCGTTGCTAAAAAACTTAAAAATTTGCTCGCATACCCTTCAGCCTTAATGCTCGACATTGACCAAATTTATCAAAAACTACGTGCACAAAAAGGTTCAATCATCCTTAATGATGATCAACAACGCGGCATTTTAACTACCCTGCAAAGTAAAATCACAATAATTACTGGTGGTCCTGGTACTGGTAAAACAACCTTGATTAAACAGCTTCTCGAAATTCTTGATGAAAAATATATCAAATACAAACTTGCTGCACCAACTGGCCGCGCAGCAAAACGCATGCAAGAAAGTACGGGACGGCAAGCCGCAACTATTCATCGACTCTTAGAATTTGATCCTTCAACTATGGGCTTCAAACATAACGAACAAAACACTCTGCAAACAAATATCCTCATTATTGATGAAGCATCAATGATAGATATATTTTTGGCACATGCATTGCTAAAAGCCATTCCACTGGCAACACACGTTGTCTTTATTGGTGACATTGATCAACTCCCTCCTGTTGGCGCAGGAAACTTTCTGAGAGATATGATTAAAAGCAACCAGATCGATTGCATTCGATTAACTGAAATTTTCCGTCAAGCACAAAATAGTTTAATCGTTGTAAATGCACACCGCATAAACAGTGGAAACTTTCCAACAACAAAACTCTCTACTGCTAAAAAAGATTTCATTTGGATTAAAGAAGAACAACCAGAAAAACTACGGGAACACCTTTATTCATTCTTTACTAAACGACTTGCACAATACGGAGTTATGCCATCCAAAACAATGGTCCTTGTCCCTATGAATAAAGGGATTGTTGGCACCCATAAACTCAATCATGAATTACAAGAAATTATTAATCCTATCCAAACAAAAAAAATTACGTATGGCGTGACAGAATTCAAAGAAGGTGATCGTGTCATGCAGATACGAAACAATTACGAAAAACTAGTCTTTAACGGTGATATTGGCTTTATTGAAAATATAGAAACTACAGAAAAAAACATTGTCGTGCAGTTTGGCAAACGTTCACTTATATATAAATCAAACGATCTAGACGAACTCGTTTTGTCATATGCAATCACAATACACAAAAGTCAGGGTTCAGAATATGATGCTGTCATTATTCCCCTCTTTACACAACATTTTACACTCTTAGCACGCAACTTAATTTATACGGCAATCACCCGAGCAAAAAAATTATGTATCTTTATCGGACAAACACGTGCACTCGCAATCGCAATAAAAAACAATAAAAGTATAAATAGGCAAACTTTTTTAACTGAATTTTTAACAACCGAAGTCCAATGTCGATAAAAAAAGAAAATTGTATACCTCTCACTTTAACCCTTCGACTCCCGCTCAGGGTGAGCGGACTTTTTTCGTCTTTCTTTTTACATCTAAAATTTTTACTTGCCTATGTAAACATACTTCTTAAATCGAAAGTCTATAACACAACTTTCACCCCCCACTTCATCCTGAGCGGGAGTCGAAGGATCCCTTTTTTTCTGTTATTTTTATGCACCCATGCTTATTCCAAACCAAAACGCTTTACGATCATGCTTAATCCTGCAGGCGATGCACATGATGCCGGTCGCACACTCTCAGATGGCTTTGAACGCGGCGTCACACGTCAATTTGCAGAAAAATTAAAAAAATCACTCGAAAAACATACTAATGCGCGCATTATACTAACACACAATGCGGGTGAAACAATCTCGCAAAAACAAAAAGCTAATTTTGCTAATCGCCTAAACATTGATCTGTATATTTCAATTCACGCATCCCCTAGTGATCACTTAGGCATTGATACATACTACTACAAATCTGATCTTTTCACTCCAATAGTAAGCGATCAGCTTGCACTGTATCCCACACATCAAGCATGCTTCATTAGCCATAAAAAAACAGCCGCAATCGCAGAAAAAGGATTGGTCGCATCAGAATATAAAACAAAATATATAGTTAAGGAACCAATCGGAATTCCACTAAAAAATCTTGTGGGTGTAATTGCGCCCACATTTACCATCGAATTACACATAAAAAAAACTGGCGACCTACTGTTTTATATCAAGCCAATCTCCAAAGGAATTGCACATGTTATCGATAAATAACAAATATTTTTATGTATTAATTGCAGCTCTATTTGGAACAGGACTCTTATATTACGCTTGGCAACAAGAATGGATCATCTTTCGACACCCATCATTTGCATCCAAAATTACTCTGCAAAAAAATTACTCAAAAAAAAATGTCACACTCCACCTCTGGCACGATAAATGGCTTACAGAGCATAATGAAATCATTTGGTCTTTAGATGACGCAGAAAATGCAAAACATTTGACACGTGCACTACTTAACGTACTTCATGAAGAACAATGTATTAAGAAAAAAATCCACGTTGAAGGTGCTTTTACCGACCAAACAAATCAAGAACTCTTTTTAATTCTTGACCGATCCCCATTTTCTAAAAACATGTCAATCCATCAAAAATTAATGATTACTGAAAGTGTTCTTAAGACTTTACGCAAAAATGACATTAGAATGCCGAAAATTCGCTTTCTAGCAAACAATCAACCGTTAAGCGATGCTCACCTTGATTTTTCACAAAGCTGGCCACTCGAAGGATTTTAAACACACAGTTTTACATATTGTAAAAATTATAAAAACATAGTTAGCTAGAAAGTAACCATAAAGGAAATGTGTATGAATATGTTCAAAAAACTTTCACCTCAACAAAAAGGCGTCGTTTCTATCGTTATTGGCGTATTAATTTTATTAGACGCTATGAACTTGCTAAGCACAACTGTTCACTATGTCATATTAGTAGCAGCCATTACCATAATTATTTATGGAGTTATGCTTACGGATTTACCAGGTAAAATTATGGGCAAAAAAAAATCATAAAGCATTATTTCACATAAGTAAAAAAGCTCAAAACGAAAACCCTTTATAAGGTGTGAGCTTTTTTACTCGCAAAGCCTCACAATACACCAGCAGGCCTGGCATCATATTGTAACCCAACAAAACTCTTACAAAACTATCTCCACTAATTATAAAGTAAACATAAAAAACCTATCGGAGTAATTTAATGAAAAAAATAACGCTTTCCCTTTTTTCTCTCTTTTGCCTACTCATACTCAATGGATTTATACTAAAAGGCGCCTTAACTGAAGCAATTCCTGTCGCTCATATGGCAGTTGTTTATGCAAAAGATGCAGAACTATCAAATGACAACTATGAAGTCGGTACCAATCCAGTAATTCCAAACAATATTGACTCTATGATCGCTTCACAATCAACCCCAATACTAATGAACGGCTCCCTCGCCTCAATTTATTTACATTTTATTAATAGCCATGATACTAAATCTTTCGACTCAAGAGGGTTGAGGGTCATACGTCGTAGCATAAAAAATTTAAAACCTAAAGAATGGAAATTTTACCGTATTCTTAAGCCCGAACCATTTGTTTTATTTGTACCTAAAAAATATTTAGAAACGCATAAAGAATCTGGTCTCAATACTGAAAATCTTATAGAGTTCAAATCAAAAGACATTGAATCTGTTATAGAAAAGTTAAAAGCTGAACCAAAACCTAAAAACAAAACAGCGGAAGCAATCCTTAAATTCTTTAACCCTTACGATCAAAAAAACCCAATCACTTGGAATATCGTACTTTTTGGCCATGGCATGACAAGTGTTAAAGCAGGATTCACGCCTGCGCAATTAATACTAAAAAAAACCGGTGTAATTGCTGGTCTGCCATCAAAACAGTTTATAAACCTAGTTGAAATGTGGAGCGACACCATAAAGCCTAAGGTAATTCTATGGATAACATGTTTTGGTGGTGGTTTGAACGCAGAGGCACTACAACAAATCCTTGCTATCGCCAAAAGATTTAAAGTTCTTAATCAAGGAGTTCTATTGTCTGTTGCTCAAACAGACGAACCTATTGCTGCTGAAGATCTACCAAACTATAAAGATGCCTTTGCACTTCTAGACACTATTCCTTCTAACTTGAACCTAATCACTGATAAAGATGAAAAAGATAAAATGGAAAAATCAATAATAAAAACATCAATTCAAGCAATCAGCTCATTAGGATTCACGCGTGACGCTAACAAAGGCCTTATATTTATGCCCGATAAAGGCAATTTTCAATTATTATCTGAAGAAAAAACTGACATGGCAATAACAATTTCACATGAGGAATTTACTTATACTATAAAGGGAGACTTAATAGAAGAACCATTAAACCTTCCAGACCGCTTGGCAAAAAGAGTTCAAATCAAACTTGGTGCAGGAGGAGAACTAGCAGAACAAACAATTGACACTATTAAAAGTGGATCGTTCGAAAACCTCATTGTATCAAGCATACTCGATGCTAACAAAATGAATGCATTTTTTAAAATATTAAACATCAAAAAACTTTGCTGCAAGATTTCCAATAAAAAAATACGTAAAGCTTTAAGCATGGATACAGATCCTAGTACGTTTGAAGTTACCCTATATAATGTAAAAATTATTCTCTTCCCCGAAGGTCTCTCATGTCGTGGATATATCGTCGCGTCAATAAGAGGCAAAAATCCAAAAGAAGAATATCCCCTAACTATTTCAGTATGGAAATATATAAAAAACATCCAGAATCTTGTCCATGTTCAAACATATGAAAATATAAAAAACCAAACCCAATTTGATACAAAAATGCAAAAAATTCAGAAACAAGTAATTTCCAATGGCTTACTTGAAAAATTTTTCACTGGAACACCAAATGAATTTAAAAATGAATCATTCGCTGACGATGCAATAGAGCTTACAGAAAAAAAAATAACATCTGCTAATAAATTTATAAAAATCATGAATAAATACAACCTTCACATGCATCCAAACAAAGAAGGCATTCAAAACATACTAATGGATATAGCAAATGATTGTAAAAACGGAAAAGCTACTTTAGACAGTATAAAAAACAAAAAAATAATTCTTGATCAAATTGAAAAACTAAATCCAAAAATGCTAGATTTGCTTGAAGATTCTTGCCCCGAGATAATTCCCAAAAAATTAATTACCCCAAAGATTTGATTCAGAGCCATTTTATATTCTTTTTGAAATCACAACCGCGGAACAACAATACCGTGTTGCTTCATATATTTACCTTTACGGTCAGCGTAAGAAATTGCACATATTTCTGTTGCTTCAAAAAACACAACCTGCGCTATACCTTCATTGGAATAAATTTTTGTTGGAAGTGGCGTTGTATTAGATATCTCCAGAGTAACATACCCTTCCCATTCAGGTTCAAAAGGCGTCACGTTCACAATGATACCGCACCGAGCGTAAGTTGATTTACCAACACACAAGGTAAGCACATTGCGTGGAATACGAAAATATTCAACACTACGGGCCAATGCAAATGAGTTCGGTGGAATAATACAGGTATCACCCTTGATATCAACAAATGATCTCTCATCAAAATTCTTAGGATCAATCATTGAATTGTATGCATTAGAAAAAACCTTAAATTCATCAGCTACGCGAAGATCATAGCCGTAACTTGATAATCCGTAACTTACAACCTTATTGTCGCCATCCTGCTTAACTTGATCGACAACAAAAGGTTCTATCATCTTATGCTCTTTTTGCCATGTAAGCAATCCAGCGATCTGATTGAATACCCATGAAAAATCCTTTCCAGACAATGTCTATTCCAGCCGGTGTATATCTCTTCACCGAATTAACAGACCATACCTAAATAATACGCCCTACGAGATCAACCGTTCAGCAAACCCTTTCAAGCGGAGTCTGTTGGTTATTTTGTTTTTTTAATCTCAACCGACTCTAACTTAACATCACAAACTGGTACCGCAAGCTTAATCCCGTGTTTCTTGAATGCCTGAGTGACTGCAAAGCGAATGTCACTGCAAATATCCCATTGATTCAAAACATTTGAAGAACTTACATAACCACGAACCATAAATTGGTACCCATTTAATGCAAAATTCGTAATACGAATAATCGGTTGAGGACTTTTTAATATAGCACTATTTTCTTCCAAAACCTTTAAAAAGACATCTTTAACTTCAATTGGATCTGCATCATAAGAAACAACAATTTTCATGTCCTCAAAGGCAAGATAACCACGAGCATAATTCCAATTCAATATATATGACTTAGTAATTTTAGAATTAGGAATAATAAGATTGTAACTATTTTTCTTACGCAAAATAACTGAACGCGGCGTAATCTTACGAACAACACCCGACACTTCGCTATCTATGCGATCAAGTCGAATGTAGTCACCAATCTTAATTGAACGTTCAACTAAAATGATAAAATAGGCAACAAAGTCATCCGCAGGGCCTTTAATTGCAAATGCAAAACCAACAGCCAAGAACCCAAGAGCATATGGAATCCAATTGCCAAGACCTACACGACTCAAACCAATAACAACAATAATAATAACAATGAAATAACTGCTTATACGTGACACAGTGTTTTGAACACCCATATCAACCTGCAGCAAATTATATATACGATCCAAAACATACCGATTAAACATAGAAGCAATAAAAAATCCACCAAAAATAAATGCGATTAATACCATAATAGATCGTGGCGTAACTGAAATTATTTCACCTGGAACATCACCCCGAACAGGCACAATTTCAAAATTAAAGAAATCACGAATACTTTCAAAAGAAACCGGATATCCCCACGTCTTGGCTAAAAATAATGCTGTAACACCAATCAAAATAGCAAAACTTAAAACGATAAAAAGCGCATACCATGTCTTTGCGTATGAAAAACGCTCTTTAAGCCCTTCTCCTGTCTCTACAAAAAAGATGTAGGCCGAGTACTGCTTAAGAGAGCGCTGTAACCACCAAAATGTGACTATTATTAAAATCGTCCAGAATGCACCTTGTAATACAACCGAAACCAGTCGCCCGTAGCCAACAAATGGATCACTCATAATAATTAATGCAATAATAACAACTAAGAATAAATTATAATAATGGTCAATTTGCTCTTTAGCAAAGTTCCAAATTTTACCACGACTTGGTAATGCATCAATAATGAGCTCTTTAGTCATAATGAGAAATACGAGTGATGCACGAGTAATAATAGAATAAATAGCAAGTAAAATAGTTGGAATCTCAGAGCGGCCATATGTAGTAATTAAAAACGCCTCTCTAAAGAAATAAATAATAATTGTTGAAAATAAGAAAAATTGCAAAACTTTCGAAAGACGCGCTTGAAAGGTACCGCTAATAAATTTCTTATTATTTTCGATATAAAATAGAATAAATGCACGAGCAATATAACAAAGATATGGAATCGATAAGAGATAAAAGATGACTTTCGCTCGTACACCAATTTCAAGAATCAAGCCGTACCGTATAATGACAAATAACGAAGCCCAAATAAAAATATCCAACAGGTGATCGTGAAAAAATTGCAATAATGTTGCAACTGAATTAACAAAAAGTTGCCATCCATATTTCTTCTGTTTTTTCACCAAAACCTTGCTTGTTAACGGCAATGTGACGGCAAGCAAGAAATATAGGGCTATTAACAATAATGCAATAAACAGCAAATTCAATAATATTGATAGACTTGTAAAAAGCTGCCGGAACCATAAGCTCACGTCTTGAACACTTGGTTGAGAAAAAATATTAACAAGATCTTCCCAGAAAAACTGCAGCTCTGGAATCGTACTCTTGATACCTTCCCATGTCACCGCACCCGCTGCACGCTGCCAAATACCACCAAGAGCCTCCAACTTCGTAGTAACAACATCAATTTGTTGTTTCATATCAGTCAAGATTGCAACCACACTTGAATATGCTTTAATTAATTGACCGTTTAAATCAATTTGCTGATTTATTTTTTCTTGCGATTTGTTCAATAATTCCAGAGCCTGCTTGTAGGAAGACTCGCCATACTGTTTAACAAATTTTGCTTTGCTCGACTGAAGTTTTTCTCGTCGCAGCTTAATTTGTGATAAGGCACGTGATTCAATGCTCATCAAATTAGCAATGGCATTATCTTTGTTCTTAAAATCGTTGAGTTCACGCTCAATTTCATTGCGCTTAGTATTAAAGAATGAAAGTTTATCTTGACGATCTTCATCATCACCCATTAAGCGTCGCTGGGTAATCATAAGCCATGTTTTCATAATCTCAACTTGAAGCTCTAAACTTGAAACTTGAAATGAATTCAAATCTTGTTTTGCAAGCGCAAGCGCTAATCGACGGTCAACTATCTGTAACTGATCGTGGGCAAATGCCACTTTATAAAAACCAACCTCATCGCCAACAGAATTTGGCTCAATCAGCCACTCACTCAACTGACGCACATCCTTAACAGAGGCAGGCAATGCCTCATTCAGTTCTTCAAACTCTTTTTGTGAATTATCTCTATCCGTTGTTAATGTTGTAATTTCTTTTGCATGCTTCGCTTGCCGTTTTGCATTTTCTTGCTTTTTATCATCAATCGTCTTCTGAAACTCTTGAATATCTGCATCACTTACCCATAACTTACGATCAACCCTAGCCAAATCTTTTTTAAAAAGATCTACTCTTTTTTTAACAGCAAAAATTTGGATATGCGAAAGATCAAGTTCACGCTGCAACTCAAGACGCTTCTGATCTAAGCTCTCCATTTTTCTCTTAAGCAACCGCACTTCAAGATCAAGTAACACACTCTTTTTGCGGAACTCGTCTACACTTACTTCTGAGTTTTTTGAAGGAGAAAATGACTGTTGTTCTTTTTCCTTCTGCTTTAACTCTTGCGCTAATTGATCAACTTGCGCAGTTGTCTTACTCAGCTCTCCCTCAAGGCGCTTCTTTTCATCCTTGTGGCGATTTAATTCATCCTCAGCACTCAATAACCTTTTAGAAATCGACTGAAACTCTTCAAATTGATACGATGTTTTTTCCTGAACACGTAAATCCTCAAACATAGGATTATTTACATATTGCTCAAGTGCATCAATATCTTTTTTTAAGTAATAAAGGCTCTGCTTTGTATTACGAAGGCTGTCATTCAGTGATTGCTTAATTTCAGTTAATAAAGTCTCTTGTTTACTTAAAAATTCAAGCTCTAAAACTGACGACTTTGACTTTTCAATCTTTATATCATTCAGGGCATTTTCAAGATCATTAATAAGTTTTTTATGCTCATCTTCTTTTTCTTTGATCTTAGTTTCAAACTCTTTGCGTTCATCTTCAAGCGAGCTCAGATACTGTTTTTTCTCCTCATATTCACTTAGAATAATCTGTGCCCCCTTTTCCATTGGAGCCAATTTAAAAAGCTGACCAAGATAGGCAGCATGCGTTAAACAGAAAAAAACATTAATAAAAACAAAAAAAGATATTCTCTTCATTCCCCAACCCGCGATAAAAAGTTAACAGTTTTTAATAATCGACCATATGGATGAAAGCGTATGCAATGATAAATAAAAATTTCCAAATCTTTTTGATGGGAAGGTTTCAATGTAACCTCAAGTAAATATTCAAAGGATTTATGAAGCATGGAACTAATCGTTAGATGACCTATATCTGCCGGATATTGACCAATCAAAAACAAAAACTTTGCCAGCAATAATTTTTGTCTTTCTGTAGAAGCACATACAAAATGAAGTGAGTTAATAACATTAACTAAAAAGTCAAACGACTCATCTGGACCACATTGTATAGGAACACCAAAATAACAAACTTCAAGCAAGTGGTGCATAAACAGAATTGATAATTCATCTGTATAAACAGGAACAACTTCAAGTTCAATATTTTTTATAAAAAATGCACTGTCACCTTCCTCCAAAAGATATACTATAATCGCACCCGATGACGCATACGATGCCCACTGCCAGCTTGCCGGCAACACATCCAGTCGACCATACGTTTGATCCAACAAGGAGATTTTAAACTTGTGCGGAAAATGCTTTTTTAAAATAATACCGCGAGATCTTGTTTCACGCTTCATATTATACTCAAAATTATCACCAACTTCATTACCAGTTAACGCAACATTTCAACAAAAATCAATCTTAAAATTGAAAAACCTCTACAAGCAATGCAATTTCTATTGATTATTTCATGAAAACTGGAATTTGCCAACTCAATCTGCAAATATAAGCAAGGCATAAACAGGATTATCCTGTATAGGAAATAAAATGAAAAAACGTCTTATCATTCTACTTGCCTCTAATCTTATTCATTCCGAGCCCCAATTAACAGTTATCTTTGTGATTGATCAGTTTGGCGCACGCAATATAAAAAAATTAAATCCATTTTTACACCATGGAATTAGAAACTTTCTTGATAATGGAGTCGTTTACACAAATGCACATCATCCTAACGGTGTACCAATTACATGCGCTGGACATGCAAATTTAAGCACAGGAACAGTTCCTAAAGTTCACGGCCTTATTACCGGTGAATGGTATAATGAAAATGGAAACCTTATCGTTTGCAGCCAAGACAATCGACCACAATCTCAAATTCTGCGCCCAAACGAAAAGCGCCTCAAAGGAAAATCTGCACATTCTCTCAAACGCCCAACAATTAATCGCACATTTCTTCAATCAAACAAAAACAACAAGGCATTCATCCTTGCGATTTGTCACCATGCTGCCACAGCCATGGCGGGAAGCGATGCCCCTGCAATTTGGTTTGACCAACAAACCAATAGTTTCAGCTCTAGTAAAGCTTATTTTGAAAAGCTACCGGAATGGGTCGATACATTCAACCAAAAACATCAACTCTTAAATAAAAAAGTTTTTTCCTGGGGACCATTGGCATATAACAACCCTGATTATTATCAGTTTCCAAATATTGAAAACTATGACTACACAATGCAACCAAGTTTAATTAAAGAGCGCATCGTTAAAAGAATGGTCAGACCAGGAAAATTTAAAAATCCATTTATATACTTTCCAAATGCTAATCAAACGTTACTTGATCTCGCTGAAACATGCATCAAGCAAAACAAAAAACAAAATCTGCTAATCTGGATTGGACTCAGCAGTCTCGATGAAATTGGACACCTTTATGGCCCAGATAGCAAAGAAACAATCGACATGATTTATCACCTTGATAAGCAAATTGGTAATTTTATGAACAATATCTCACAAATCATACCTAAACAAAAAACACTTTATGCTTTAACGGGTGATCATGGCGTTATGCCATTACCTGAGCTTGCCCAAAAATATCATCCTAATGCACGTCGCATTCATGATAAACCACTATTTAAACAACTCAACAAGAAAATTGAAGAACAATTTGGTGTAAAAAACTTAGTTCAATTCAACCAAACACATATTTTCTGCAAACCAAATCTTTACAATGCCCTTGAAAAAGAAACTCAACATAACATTTTAACATTTATTGTTGAAAAACTTGAAAAAGTTACTGGCATAAAAAAAGTTCACATTAATAATGAATTACGCGAAAAAAAATGCAACGAAGGTTCAACAGAATGGCTTTTACAAAATAGTCTTTTTCCTGACCGAGATGGCCAACTCACTGTTGAAGTAGAACCCTATGTCTTACTAGACAAACGCAAAGATGGAGGAACCTCACACGTAACACCATACGATTATGACACGCATGTACCACTCATTTTGTACCATACAAACCAAAAACCCAAAATCATTAACAAAAAAGTGTGGACTCCACAATTCACTGCAACATTAGCCAAACTATTAAAGGTAGAAAAACCCCACCAGGACATGTTTCCCCCACTTCCACAGTGTGGTTAACCTTCTAATAAATAAATAAGGGAAAGACGTTATGCCTCTCCCTTATTTTACACTAAAAACTTCTATTTTACCGCAGCTTTTAATTCTTCAACTTTATTTATTTTTTCCCACGTAAAATCTTTATCTTCACGACCAAAGTGACCGTAAGCTGCAGTTTTTGCATAAATTGGTCGTTTTAGATCAAGATATTCGATAAGCTCGGAAGGTTTCAATGGAAAAACAATACGAATTGCTTTTTCAATTTTATCTTCTGCAACTTTTGCAGTACCAAAACAATTCACATACACCGATACCGGCTCAGCTACACCAATTGAGTATGCAAGCTGTAACTCACATTTATCAGCCAAACCTGCAGCGACAATATTTTTAGCAATATGACGAGCCATATATGCAGCTGAACGGTCAACTTTTGACGGATCTTTTCCAGAAAAACAACCGCCACCATGACGTCCCATGCCACCATAAGTATCAACAATAATTTTACGACCAGTTAATCCCGCATCAGCGTCAGGACCACCTTTTACAAAAAGACCTGTAGGATTTATGTAATATTTTGTTTCAGCAGTAAGATCTGCCCCACAAACCGGTTTTATAACATGTTCAATAATTGCTTTTTCAATATCATCATGGCTTATCGATGGGTCATGTTGCGTTGAAATAACAACTGCTGTTAATTCTTTTGGCTGACCATCAACATATCTAACCGTTACTTGAGACTTGCCATCAGGACGGACCCAAGGCAAAATACCTTTTTTGCGAACCTCTGCTAAACGCATTGCCAATTTATGAGCAACAATAATAGGTTTTGGCATCAACTCTTTAGTCTCATTAGATGCGTAACCAAACATTAATCCTTGATCACCAGCACCTTGTAAGCGATCTGTACGTATATCAACACCTTGCGCAATGTCAGCAGATTGTTTTGTCATTAATGTTAAAACTTTACATGAATCACATGAAATACCATAATCACTTTTGGTATATCCAATGTCACGCAATGTTTCACGCACAATATTTTCAAAATTTACATCGGCACTTGTAGTAATTTCGCCATAAACAACAACACTTCCTTTGGCTGATGTTTCACAGGCTACACGCGAGTTTTTATCTTGACTTAAACATTCATCAAGAACACGGTCAGATATTTGATCACACACCTTATCTGGATGTCCTTCTGTTACAGATTCAGATGTAAACAAAAATTCTCGGCTCTTACTATGCATAACACCTACCATTAATAAACTCAGCGCAAAAAACTTCCTGCTCATTACATATATCCTAAAATTTTTTTGGATTGAACTAATTGACGATAGTTTACTCAATAATAACTTTTTTTCAAGAAACAACTAAAACACATTTTTGATTAATTAAAAAAAACAATTTACTTTTCATGCCAATTTTTGCAACTATAAAATAAACGGGGGTTTTATAATGAAAAAAATTCTACTTGTGCTCTTATTTTTGATA
>Ga0208902_1000452_pt1 | contig 21424 bp, 23 predicted proteins | sample AntAceMetag02UKH_FD_184767 | JGI IMG/M metagenome (GOLD analysis project Ga0208902, IMG submission 184767) | Saline lake microbial communities from Ace Lake, Antarctica - Antarctic Ace Lake Metagenome 02UKH (SPAdes) (version 2) | ecosystem: Environmental > Aquatic > Non-marine Saline and...
CCTGGCTCAACAGTTACGGTGAGAAGAACAACGCTTGGCTGAAGGAGAATTTATAATATGAATACTCCTTCAACCACAAGTGGGGAGAAACCTTTAAATGTCCGACGAGGACGAGTTGAGTCAGTCGATCTATACGAGGTTAAAGATAGCGAACTTGATCTTCTAGAGAAGGGCTCTCCGGCCACACTCCAATTGAACTTTGCTGTGTTCCTGCTATCTATAGCCTTCACAAGCATTGCAGCGCTCTGTACAGCAACGTTCGAATGGGATGTTTCCAAAACAGTTTTCGTATTCATTTCAGTGGTTGGAATTCTAATGGGTGGCTACTTATTTATAAGCTGGTGGCGAACAAGATCATCTATTAGTGCAACAGTTGACGTAATTCGTAATAGGATCACAAAATTAGCTGATGAAAGCAAGGACGGTACGCCTTCAACAACCAGACCAGAGAAAGATAATCAACCATCTGATTAACCAAGCGCCGCTTCTGACTGCTATTTCTTATTTTACCGAGTAATGAGTCAAGTTTATGGTTGCCTAATTCTAGGTAGCCAAGGGCTATTTCTTGGTAGGCAGTCCTACGGGCTCCTGTCAGAGGATGCATTTTTCCGTGCTTACTATGTGCTTACTACGAAAATCGGGATTATGGCTGATTATCGTAACTCCTTATTTTCCTGAATCGTTGGTAGGAGATATTCAAAGTGAACAACACGCCCAAAAGGGATACTTCATATCGTGGGATCAAGAGAGCGTATTATAATGTTCTCAAGGTCAACAAAGAATTGAGCGTGCTTGATTGCAGATTGCTCAACAAAGTTGCTGGGATCATGGCAAAAGATTGGCGCAAATATGTTCAAAAAACAGGATATGATGTAGCCGATAAAACTATACGATTGCGACTAGGTCGATCATTTAGGTATATGAATAAGTCTAACGACTCTCTTACCGTCAATCAGCTCAAAAAATTTCATGCATATCTTATGGAAGTATATAAAAGCGATCCTTCGATATGGAAGGCATGGAAGGAAGTCGCCGATGATATTAAACGACTCATTGGTGCTCGAAAAATATATAGGTTAAATGGTGAGGTGAGAGAGCGGGATTGTAAGATGGTGAAGCTTTATGAAGCCAAGGATTTTCGGAAAATCTTAGAGAGCATTGCAGATATTATTGATGAACAAATCAATCCTTCGCGACCAAATCCCCGCTATAAGAACAGAACATTTGAGCTTGTGGCGATTGTATTTGATTTAATTGTGGTCGTTGGGCGTAAGCCAACCGCAAATATGATAAAGTCCCTTATCAACAAGCCCCTACCGCTTTCTGTACGTTCGCAAGCCTGATAAAAACAACCTCATTTCGCAATTCTTCTCTATATTTCGCGTGGATACTCCTATCCATTTTTCGAACACATCTCCTTCAAATGAAATCCTCAGCAGCTACATGTAGCATCCTTGGAAAACCAAGGAGGCCATATGCAGTTGTCGAAACGATTTCTCGAAACTCTCAGGTTGTCCGTGATCCCTGCTTACAAACTCGCATGGGAGGCGGGATTACATCCGAACACCCTCTCGAAATACGTTACTGGCTACCTTCGACCGAAGTCCTTTGATGAACGGCTCTTGAAGGTAGGCGAGTTGCTTGGTCTAGACCGTGATGAGGTTTTCGAGGTCAATGAGGATGAGTGATGAGCAGCTACATCATGCAGAAGGTCTCATAGTTGAAGCTGTGAAGCTAGACAAGGCTTCAATTCAGCAGAGCTGTATTGAGCCAGTCCCATACCCAGATAAGGTTGGTCGGTTCCTTCTCGTTCCGGTCGAGTGCCCCAAGGGTATCTTCGATAAAAGGGTCATCGTGCCGGCATTCTATGAAGCACATTGTTGTGGCTGTAACGAGTACCTCTATAAAGGGAACAGCAAAGTCTGCCTTGAGTGGAACTTTTTTTGTTCAGATTGTCCGCAGTTGGTTTTACCTCAGCATCTCAGCATATTGAATCCACTCAAACCCAGCCAGCTATATCCACGGCAGTGGATGATGGCTAATCATAGTCGGCGACCACGCGCCTTTACTCGGGAGCGCATGACGCCTCGTATATTCGTTCAAAAGCGAGCGATTATTTATGTGAGAGCTGCTCACCCGCAATTTCCTGATGGTTCCCTTATGTCTGAGGAGTTCTCCTATCCAGTGGTTGGTTATATAAAGGAGTTCATAGATGATTAGCACCTCTTGCTTCTTTCTTTTCACTTCTTACCTGCCGCTTTTCGCTCTTTGCCTTCTGCCTTTCACTCTTTACCTACTACCTTCTATGAGGAGTGCAGAAGGCCATATAACGGCATTAGCAAACGCGGCACTCCATTTTGGTTGCTCGATTAATTGGGAGGATATAGCGTGAATATCACTTCCAATGAACCGAGGCTCATTGAAAATCTATGGTCAATAAATCGACTTGCCGAATATCTTGATGTTCCGCCGGCAACGATTCGGGATTGGTGCTACAAGCGCAAGGTTCCGTTTCGCAAGGTGGGGCGTCATATCCGTTTTGTACCCTCCGACATCGAAGAGTGGCTCAAAAACAGGAGCGTTCGATGTCGATAAAAAAGATCAAACGCAAGAAAGGTGATATGTACTTTGTGCGTGTGTTTCGTAACGGCGTGACTTACTCCAAGACGTTTCAGAGGCACTACGATGCTCAGCAATTTGAGCAAGAGGTGAAGTATTCAGGGAGCAATGAGGTCGATGTGAACTACACATTCGAGCAGGCAGCGAATGAGTGGATGAAAAATCACGCGGAGGTTAGGAAGGCCCCTAAGAGCATTTCCACTGACAGGCAAATGCTTCGGGTTAACCTTCTCCCCCGTTTTGGCTCGCTGGCCCTGAGGGACATTTCGCCTCAGCATATCGAGGGCATAATCCATGATCTGCGAAGGCAGGAGCTTGCCGCACCCACGATCAATCGCAATCTTGAACTCGTACGCACGATATTCAATTACGCCATCAAGCGACGTAGGGCGTTGTGGAATCCCGTTAAAGCGGTGGGGCTACTACGCACACAAACGCCGTCATTTGATTTCTGGATGGAGGGAGAGGCCCAAGCCTTCCTTCGCTTTGTACAGGCCAAATACGGTTGCTCAGAGCGTCATATAGTTGCCTTGCTGTATCTCGTGGCCCTCAATACGGGGATGAGGATGGGGGAGCTTATTGCTTTGAGCTGGCACGATGTTGATCTTGAAAACGAGCTAATTGCCGTGAGGCGAACGTTTTGCGGTTACTCCCGATCAATCAAGGAGACAACCAAGGGTTACAAGATCCGTCATGTGCCGATCAACTCAGCCATCCGTGATGAGCTGCTGGACTGGAGGAGTAGAAGCTCGCACGAGCTGGTGTTTACGGTGAATGGGAAACCCTTGGACAACACGAACCTCAGCAAGGATTTCGCCAAGGATGTGAAGAAGGCGGAGGTAAAGCGTATCCGCTTCCACGATATGCGACATACGTATGCGTCGCATTTTATGATGAACGGCGGTGACCTATATCACCTACAATGCATCCTCGGTCACAGCGACATCAAGACCACGATGAGATATGCACACTTATCCAAGGCGTTCCTCGTAGATAAGGCCGATACGGTGTGTCTGCGTGTGAGTGAAAAGATTGTGAAGGTAGATTTTAAACAACGAGTATCAAACCTGAAGGAGGATATATGCCGATGAACCAAAAGGAAGCATGTTTTGCACTGGACGCAGCAATGACGAAGAATTACCCAGTTACCGTAAAGTTGAAAGAGGGCGTGATATATGCGGGGACGCCACACGCTGTTTCAGAAGAACGAGTATGGACGATTCACAGAATAAATACGGAACAAGCAACTTTCAAGGAGGCTGATGTTGATGACGTCACGATCATGTGATTAGACATAAATTAGACACAAAAATGGTTCGATAAAGAAAAACGGGCAGGCGGCATTTAGCCAACTACCCGTTCTCCTTTAGGAACTTTCTGTGGGCCCGGAGGGACTCGAACCCCCAACCAACCGGTTATGAGCCGGGAGCTCTACCAATTGAGCTATGGGCCCCACGCTTTTCACTCTTATGAGTGAGCAATCGCGCTCCTTTTTACACTAGTGTTCGGGGGCGTCAAGCTTGAGCGTACAATGTGCTCCGATGCAGCGAGTGATTAGGGGGATGGGGATGTGTGCTGAGGGTAGCTCATTCGACGACGCATTCTAAGCCTATAGTGCCGCGCCGGAGAATGTAGCAGGCAACGAGCCGGCGTTTGAGGCGAGGCAGCCGGTACCCGAGGCACATATCACCATCCCCCGGCGTTTCCCGAGAGGAGGACCCTCCTTTTAGAGGCGAAAAGCGTTGACAACCCCCCGGAAAGCCCGTAAAAGCCGCGGTTCGAAGGAATCGTTCTATGAGCATAGACTATACTTCCCAACTCACGCTGCTGCGCGAACTGCAGCTAATCGACGTCAAGCTCCACACGGACCGCGTCTCCCTCAATGCCATACCCCAGGAACGTTTAAAGGCCGAAGAAGAGTACGGCATTGCGCGTGCTGAATTCGACGGTTTGAAGAACGAGCTGGATGCGACCGAGGGCCAAAAGACCAAGGATGAGAAGGACTTAGAGTTCGCCGTAGTTCATTTTCAGGAGCGCGAGGCCAAGCTCTACGCCATCAAAACCCAGAAAGAGTACCAGGCGGCGGTGAAGGAGATCTCCGAGTCGAAACGTGCCAATCGCGAGCGCGAGGACCGCATTTTGAAGGCGATGGAGCGTATCGAAGAATTAAATCAAAAAATCACGCAACTAAACGATGCGATCGCCGATAAGGATAAGGAATTTGAAACGAAGCTTATAGAGCTGGATGCAAGAACTTCAGAGCTTCAGGCGGAGATTATGACATTTGAATCACGCCGTCCTGATCTCCTTGAGAAGATAGATAAGTTTGTGATGCGCAAATACGATCACATCCGGCAGCGTTACCCCGATGCGGTGGTGCCGATCATGAGTGGCGTGTGTGCCGGTTGCAGTATGAACATTCCGCCCCAGCTCGTGATTGAAACGCTGAAAGGCAAAGAGTTTAAGAATTGTCCTTCTTGCCATCGCTTGATTTTCGTTACTAACGAGAAACCGGCGGAGGAAGAAGTAGGAGAAGAGAACGCATGATTACGATCAAGACCATGCCCAAAGAAGCGCTCGGCGAGTTGCTCGCTTATCTGGCCGACAACGAGTCGTTTGCAAACGCCGAGAAGAAGCTCGACGGATGCATGACCGTTGCCGAGATACGCGCAGCGCTCCGCGAGCTGGCCGTTGAGGTCAAATGCGAGGTCGCGTCCGAAGACATCGGTGCGCAGGAGCTCGTGAAGGGTACGGGTGTTACAAGAAAGACCAAAGAAGTCCTTACCTGTCTGTCCAACTACGAAGAGAAGAAACTTCTCAGCGCATTCGGCTTTATCGAAAAGAGCTGACCAAAGTGGCATACCAATCACTCATCATCTTTAGCGATGGTGCGGCGCGGGGGAACCCGGGCCCATCCGGCGCAGGTGCGTTTATCACGTCAGCGGATGGAGAGATGGTTGCCGAGGTGAGGGAATACCTGGGCGAGATGACCAATAACCAGGCTGAGTACCGCGCATTGAAATGTGGTTTGGAAAAGGCGCGCGAGCTTGGTGCAAAGAGTGTCATTATTCGCGCAGATTCCGAACTCATGGTGAAGCAGCTCAATGGCGAATACAAGGTGAAGAATACGGGGATCAAATTGATTTTCCGCGAGGTGTCGGCACTGTTTTCATATTTTGAATCGTGGGAGGCTGCACACGTGTCACGCGAGCAAAATAAAGAAGCAGACCGCCTGGCAAACGAGGCAATAGATCAGCACTTTCAGTGCTGATCGGCTGTCAGCAATCAGCTCTCAGCTTTCAGCTTGAACCAAAATGTTTTTGCTGATAGCGGACAGCTGAGCGCTGATAGCTGTTCTTAATGTTCTTTGACATCGCAGGTTGAATAGTCGCTGGCATCCTTTTGGATGCTGGAGGAAAGTCCGAGCACCGCAGGGCACCATGCTGGATAACATCCAGGCCCCAGATGTACTTCAGAGAACAATGGGGACGGACAGTGCCACAGAGAATAAACTGCCGATGGTCCGCAAGGGCACAGGCGAGGGTGAAAAGGTGGTGTAAGAGACCACCGCGTTCCTGGTGACAGGGACGGCACGGCAAACCCCATGGGGTGCAAGATCAAACAGTCCCAAGGTACGGCTCGTACCGCTTTGAGGGACGGGTAGATTGCTTGAGGTCGTCGGCAACGGCGATTCCAGATAAATGGCTATTGCGGGGGATCCTTCCCCCGAACAGAACTCGGCTTACAGACCTGCGTGTTTTCTTTATAGATGGGGCCTTTGCCTTACCGGCAAGGGCCCCTCTTTTTTTAGCGTTGATTTTCTCCCACAAAAGCGCTTTTTATACGCCGAAAGCGCCGCCACCATCCGGCGGGGCTGTCGGGGGTTTTATGTCAAAACACGATCCAGTTATAATCGCGGCAGCTCGCAGCCCGCTCTGTCGGGCGCAAAAGGGCGCGTTTCGCCTCACGCGTATCGACGATGTGGCTGCACAGGTGCTCCGAAGACTTCTCTCAAGCATCGCGGGTCTTACGCCCAGCGATGTCGAGGACGTGGTTGTCGGCTGTGCCATGCCCGAAGGTGAACAAGGGTACAACGTGGCTCGCCAGATCACATTGCTTGCCGGGCTGCCTGTCGAGACAGCCTCGCTCACGGTCAATCGGTTTTGCGCGAGTTCGCTCGAAGCATTGCACCTGGTTGCTGCAAAGATCGAGGCCGGTCAGGGCGAGGTGTTTGTTGCGGGCGGAGTCGAGTCGATGTCTCACGTTCCAATCGGCGGGTTCAATCCCAGTTTCAACGAAAAACTCATGAGTGAGAACGTACCAGACGCGTATATTTCGATGGGAGCGACGGCTGAAAACGTTGCAAAACACTATGCCATCTCCCGCGAAGAACAGGATCGATTTGCACTCGCTAGCCATCGCAAGGCATGTGCCGCGCAAGCCAAGAAAATTTTCGACGGTGAAATTATTCCTGCCGAAGTTCTGTGTGACGATGGCAATTCCAACGTAGTCCTGCGCGATGAAAATCCGCGCCCCGACACGTCCATAGAAGCCCTGATGAATCTTTCTCCCGCGTTTGCCGAGGATGGCTCCGTGACGGCGGGCAATTCGTCTCCGCTTACAGACGGCGTTGCGTTTGCGGTAGTTACGAGTCGTGGTCGTGCCAAGGACTTGGGTGTTCCGCCGCTAGCGCGCGTCCGGTCCTTTGCGGCTGTGGGGTGCGATCCCGCCACTATGGGCATGGGGCCGACTGCTGCTGTACCGATTGCGCTCAAGCGCGCAAAGATGAACCTCAAGGATATAGGGCTCATTGAACTGAACGAGGCGTTCGCTGCACAGGCTATCGCAGTCATGCGTGAACTTAATTTCGACGAACGCATCACAAATATGCACGGCGGTGCGATAGCGCTCGGCCATCCGCTCGGCGCGACGGGCATGCGTATGGTGGCGACGGGCTTGAATGCTATGCAGGTACATGGTTCAGAGAACTGTCTCGTCACGATGTGTGTTGGTGGAGGACAAGGAGTTGCTCTAGTACTAGAGCAACTCTAGTGAAGAGTGAAAAGTGAAGGGTGAAGAGTAAGAGCATCAAGTGTCTGTCATTTTCACTTCACATTTCACATTTCGCGGCTGAATAGATTTCGTGACATTTTATTAGGAGAGAAGTTGAAGACAATCGGAGTCATCGGTTCGGGAACACTTGGTTCTCACTTGGCAGGTTTTTTTGCCGGGTGTGGATGCGATGTTATGCTCTTTGGTCGCAAGGGTGGTGCTGCTCGCGCGAAAGCGCGCCTGCCGAAGCTCAAACCCTCACCGCTCTATGCCCGTTCAGATTCTAAACGAATTGAACCGGTCGACCTGAAGGACAATGCGGCAAGGCTTAAGGAATGTGACTGGATCATCGAATGTGTAACCGAGCGCATCGAGTCCAAGCGCGAGATCTACAAAGTCATTTCCGAGCACTGCAGCGATGACGCAATCTGCACGTCCGCTACTTCCGGCATCACGCTCTCCAAGCTTGGTCCTATGGTCAGCGAAGAGTTGAGACCGCGTTTCTTCATCACGCACTTCTTTTTTCCGCCGCGGCACATGAAGCTTGTCGAGGTGGTCGCTAACAATGATAACGATCGTGAAGTCGTGAAGCGGATCTCCTCGTTTTTGAGCGAGCGCTGCGGCAAGGGTGTGGTTCGCGCGAATGACACTCCTAACTTCATCGCAAACCGCATAGGCGTGCATCACATGATGGATGCGTTCCACCGCGTTACCGAGAAGGGTTGGTTTGTCGAGGCGGTGGACACTATCATGGGTGTGCCGCTTGGGCGTCCCGCGACAGGTATCTTTAAGATGGCCGACATGGTTGGCATAGATACGGTCGCTGCAGTGGCGGGGACGGCTGCCGCCAATGCTGAAGAAGACCCCCATGCAGAGCGTTGCCGCATACCGCAGTACCTCCAGCAGATGGTCGCCAAGGGGTGGAGTGGAGCCAAGGGTGGTCAGGGTTTTTATAAGCGTACGGGTGACAAGAGCTTCGTCTTCGACCCAACGCGTGGAACCTATCGACCTAAAGTTTTGTTTAAGCCACGCTCGCTCATCGATTGTAATGAAGAGCCGGATGTAATCAAGCGCTTGCGCCGGATCGTGTTTGCAAGCGATCAGGGTGGGGAGATTGCGTGGGATCTCATTTCGACGATGCTCGTGCATGCAGCAGAAGTTTCGGGTGAGATCGCCGATGATGTCGAATCGATCGATCAAGCGATGCGCTGGGGTTACGGTTGGGAGTTGGGACCGTTTGAAGTTTGGGATGCGCTTGGCGTGCGCGAGGTATGTAATCGTCTGTCGAGCGAGAATCGGCCGGTCCCTCGTCTTGTGCAGGATCTTCTTCATACTGGTAAAAATAGTTTTTATGAACAGCAGCATCAGCACACGCTGTTTCCGTCTAATTTCTCGCCAGCGATCGAGCGCAATCCTGCCGGTGAATTTTCCGACATGGGCAAGGGTGTTGGCCTGCTCACAGTAAACGAAAATGCTGCAGCAACGACGAAGCGGCTCAATGAACTCATCGACCACGCGCTCGTACGGGTCGAGTATGAGTGGCGTGCGCTCGTCATAGCGGGACCCAACGATTCGTTTACGTGGACTTACAATCTCTATGACTTGCTCAACAAGGTACGTCTGGGGCGCTTTGGCGATATCGATGAGATGCTCAAGCAGCAACAGAACTTGGCGCAGCGCATATACAGATCGCCCGCGCCGGTTGTGATGGTAACGGCGGGCAAGCTCTCTGGAGTGGCTGCCGAGTTGGCGTTGTCCTCTGCGCACCGGCACGCGTGGATCGAGACCTCAGCATGGTTTAACCATCTGCTTTTGGGGTTGGTGCCAGCTGCCGGGGGTTGCCTGCGAATGCTTCAGCACGCAGCGCAGCAGGAAAAGCGTCTGCGCAGTGCATGGAAGCGCGGAGAAGGCATGTGTTCGGACGGCGGTTCGCATCCGGCGGTTAAGAAGGTGTTTGAACTCATCGGCGGCGTAGCGCGATCTCAGTCGGCCTACGATGCAAAGGACTTAGGCTTATTTTCTCCTTCCGACACGGTTACGATGGACCGCGATAGTGTCGTGGAGGATGGTTTGCGTATCGCACACACGGTTGCATCGACTTATGAGCAGCCCAAAGCACATCCGATCCCGATGGCAGGATGTGGCGGCAAGGCGGTGCTCAAGCAAGTGATGCGAGATTATGCGCGCCAGGGTCAGCTTCGCGCGGATGACGCCCGCGTATGCGAACACCTAGCCCACGTGCTTACCGGTGGCGACATGCCGGTCATGCTTCGCGCGGATGAACAGTATATCTTAGACCTCGAGCGCGAGGCATTCCTCTCACTCATCGGCACACCGATGACCCAAGCCCGAATCGAATACTATCTAAAAACAGGCAAGTATCTCAGGTAAACACCTTGCAGATATTTCGCCTGCCCTGAGCTTGTCGAAGGGTTAGTGTGTGAAAAGCGAAGAGGGCAGGCTTTTGGAAGTCGTTATCTTGCTGAAGCGATACGTTGAGATGTTGCCGGATTTATTGTGGACCTTTAGTTCTTCCAATAAATTATCTGAGTTAAACTTTGCATCGAGTGCCTTGAAGTGTGCCTTGCGCGATTTGGGGATCAGATAAAATGCCGATTCGCCCGGTGCGAGTGTTGTAAATTCCTTCGATGGTTTGATTCTGAAATCTTTCTTCAGATTGTTGAACCCAGATAGAAACTTCATCGCTTCCTTGGGCATCGTATCCGAATTTACTTCAAAGACGGTGAGCGAGCCCGGATCGCCAGGGATGTATACCCACAGCGTGTTGCCATTGGAGACGTAATTTTTGCCGCCCTTGTATTCAAATCTGAACTTACCGCCGTCCTCGATATACATCTTGCCGTGCTTGTTCACGGTCTTCTCCAACATCTTCAAGTAAGTTGTCTGCGTGAAGCTTGCCTTGATCCCTCCGGCATTCTGATAGGCAACCTCCACGGCTTTGATCTGCGGAGCAAGGTTGCGTGCCTGTGCGTGCGGCGCAAATAAGAAAACAACGGCAATAAGTACGACTATGGATACAGTTTTCATGCGCCGAACCATCTCTGATCGTGTCTTGTTTTGCAATCCCAAAGGAAGAGGTCGATGCCTCCGGTCAAAAAGACCGTGAAGTGTGAAGAGGAAAGGGATGCCTCCGGTAAGAAGTAATTCTGCTGAGGGAGGTGGGGATGTGTGGTGAGGGTAGCTCATTCGACGGCGCAATCTAAGCCTATAGTGCTGCGCCTGAGAATGTAGCAGGCAACGAGCCGGCGTTTGAGGCGAGGCAGCCGGTACCCGAGACACACATCCCCACATCCCGTTAATATAACGTTACATTGCCGGGAGGAGAGCAGCCTTCCTATTAAACGTTGTTGATCAGGACTTCGCGGGGTTTGCTGCCGGCGGCTTGGCCGATGATGCCTTCCGCTTCCATGCGTTCTATGAGTCTTGCTGCGCGGTTGTAACCAATCCTTAAACGTCTTTGCACCATCGAGATGGAAGCCTGCCTTGTCTCGGCCACGAGTTTGACGGCGGTGTCATATATCTCGTCATCCTCATCGTCGAAACCCGGTACGGCATTCGCGCTCTCTTCAGCTGCCTTGAGAATTGCCTCGTTGTAGACGGGGTCACCCTGCTGCTTCAAATGCTCGACCACGCGTGCGATCTCATCAACTGTGACGAGACACCCGTGCACGCGGATCATGTTGCCGCCGGACGGTGTCATGAAGAGCATGTCTCCGTTGCCGAGTAACTGCTCTGCGCCGATGGAATCCAAAATAGTGCGTGAGTCGTGGCGCGCGGTCACCTTGTAGGAGATGCGCGAGGGGAAGTTTGCCTTGATGAGTCCGGTAATGACGTCGACGCTAGGTCGCTGAGTAGCAAGCACCAGGTGAATGCCTGCAGCGCGCGCCATCTGTGCCAAGCGCGTGATCGTCTCTTCCATCTCCTGCGATGCGGTCATCATGAGATCAGCTAGCTCGTCGATGATGATGACGATGTAGGGGAGGTGACCCGTGTGGCATACCGCTTCCTTGTCATCGGCGAGTTTCTTCTCGGCTTCTTCTTCGCCGATGAGCTCGATCGAGCCGGCCTTCACCTTCTCGTTGTAGCCGGCCAGGTTGCGCGTGCCCACGTCCGCCATCAGGCGATAGCGCCGCTCCATCTCCTTCACCGCCCACTTCATGGCGACGACCGCCTTCTTCGGCTGTGTCACGACCGGCAAAAGAAGATGCGGGATATCGCCATAGATGGATAACTCCAACATCTTGGGATCGACCAAGATTAGGCGAACATCCTGCGGGCTGAACTTGTAGAGAATGGAAAGGATCATGGCGTTGATGCCGACTGATTTTCCCGAACCGGTTGCACCCGCGACGAGTAGATGCGGCATCTTGGAAAGGTCGGTCACCATGGGATGACCTTCGGCGTTGACACCCAAGGCCAGCGATAACTTTGAACCGGATTTCTGGTAGGCCTTCGATGAGAGGATGTCCTTGAGCCACACCGTCTCACGCTCGTTGTTGGGTACCTCGACACCGATCGCTGCTTTGCCAGGAAGGTGTGGCAGGATGCGCACGCTGCGTCCGCCCAAGAGCATCGAGAGATCGTCTTCTAAGTTGGCAATCTTTGAGATCTTGGTGCCGGCTGCTGGCTCGAACTCGTACATCGTGATGATCGGACCGGGGTGAATCGCTACGACCTTGCCCTCGACGTTGAAGTCGCGGAGCTTGTTCTCCAGGAGCATCGAGTTCTTGCGCAGAATCTCTTCATCGACTTCGGCGCGCGTGCTCGCCTCGGCATCGAGAAGCGACAGTGGTGGCGGCGTGTAACCCTCACAGTTGATGGAGAGGAACTTGAGCTGCTCGTCGCCTTTCTTTGCTTTCTTGATATTGGCGCGTTGTGAAATCTTTGGCCCGCCCTCTGCCTGGGCTTTTGCGCCCTTCCTAGTTGCTTTGCGCAGGGCATCGAGTGCAGCCATATCCTCGTTGCTAGCGACATGTGCAGGCGTTGCTTCTTTATTCACATTCGTCTGCCAGTTCATCTCGATGGCGGGGACATGTTCTTTGGGTTTTCTCGTAAATAAAACAACTCGGAGTTTGCCGAACGCGTTCTTGATCAGCGTAAACAATTGCGGAGTCTTTTCCTTGAGCGCACGTCCGAGACCTTTTGCGATGATTACAACGCCTTCGCCAACGCGTGAGATCCACCATACTAACATGCGCTTGATTAAGCGGAAGAAGCCGCCCAGCGTGACGTGCGTGGCGAGTGTGAAGAACAACATCGTGCCCGATGCCGATACGACCATAGCGCCTATCTTGCCAGTGTAGCGCGTGAGTATTTGACCCAACAGTCCACCGATGACTCCGCCGCCGGCAACGACGTTGCCCGCGATATCCACGCGCTCAAATTGTAAGTGGATTAGCGTTGAGGCGAAAACGACGAGTCCCATGTAGAACAGCATCTCGCGCACGCGAAGCTTTAGGCTCTTTCCCAAAAATTGCAGAAGCGCCATGACCATGAAGACGATCGAGGTCACGTATGCGGATATGCCAAAGACCGTGAATAGTATGTCGGCCAAGTAAGCACCGATGACGCCGCCGTAGTTTTGCACCTGCTCCATGTTGGAAGCTGAGTTGAGTGCAGGGTCGGACGGGCTGTAGGAGAACAGGCAGAGTGCTATGAATACGGACAGACCCAGAAAGACGATGGCCAAGACTTCCTTGCCGTAGTCGATTCGGTGCTTGAAGTGCTCTTTTTTAGCTTTTGCGGGCATGTATAACTCGCCGAATTATAATGGGAATCCCCAGAACCGACCGATTATACGTCGCCTTAGGCCCAAAGTCAACCAAAGGGCCTATTCCTTTTTGTGTTTTTGATCGAGGAAGAGCCAGGCGGCGCGTTCGAGGGGGCCGGCGACCTCGCCGCACCACGTGTCTGCTGCCCATGGACCACCTGGCTGGAGTTGCTCGGAACCGTCGGCACCCGTGGTCGCTTCAGCATGTCCCATGGCAGTTTTCGGCGTTCCCTCTGCATCCTGGGTGGTGGCTGGCGCTCCGCTGTTTCTGCCGTCCTGGGCATAGAATTGTCCTGGGCGCAAAACTGGATTCAGCTGTACTAATCTGCTCATTATTATTCCCCCATGTCGTGTAAGAGCTTTCGGATAAGTATCGCCGTATAAAGGATCGTCGTGTAATTATCAAGTTGAAAAAATGATGGGGAACAATTCCTCCCCTTTGTAAGGGGAGGGTAGGAGGGGTAGAAAGTTGACTCTACCTCCCCCGGCCCCTCCTTACAAAGGAGGGGAGTTATCCCGTGATTAGCGATGTGAACACGTCTACGAGCTCGGTGTCGAACTGTGTCCCCGCGCCGTCTTTAAGTTCGGAGAGTGCACGGTCAAGCGGGACTGGTTCAGCGCGGTAAGGTTGTGCGTTTATCATCGTGTCCCATGCTTCGGTGATGGCAACGATGCGTGCGCCGACGGAGATGTCGGTGCCGGCCAAGCCGTTGGGATATCCGGTGCCATCGACTCGCTCGTGGTGATGCATGATGATGTCCGGCTCCATCTTGAGGAGTTTCGATTGGCCGATTATCTCTGAGCCGAAGAGCGGGTGGCGCTGCATGAGTTTTGTCTCGTCGTGTTCAAGCGGCGATGGCTTGTTGACGATGTCCAGATCGATTGCCAGCTTGCCGATGTCGTGCAGAAGTCCAGCGCGGCGGATTTGCCGAATTTCATCGTCGCTCATGTTTATCTTTGCAGCGAGTCTCTCAGACAGGAATGCCACGCGTTCGGCGTGCGCGGTGAAGTGTTTTCGATGTAGCGGAATTTCAGCGATCGTCTTTATGAGATCGTGAAAATACGTCTTCTCGGCGCGCCGGGCGATCCTCGCGATGCGCTCGCTCAGACTCTCTATGAGTTGGCGATTTTCTTTCACGTCGTGGTTGATGGCAGCTATCTCTGTTGCGCTGCGGATGGGATGGTGCCGGCGAGCGCGCTTTGCCTCGATTAGTGCGCGCAGCCCAGACTTCAAGAGATTTTCCTTCGTCTTGATATTGCCGCCAAGTGCTGCCACTCCGACAGAAATACTCACCGGCATCGGTCCGTCGCCGCCAGTGGCAGTGAGTTTTGACAACGCTTCATAGATGCGCTCGCCGGCTTTGAGCGATGCCGTCTCATCCGTTTCGGGCAGTATCACGGAGAACTCGTTGTCGCCGTATCTAGCGGTGATATCCACATCGCGCACCGTTGCGCCGATGATGCCGGCAGCGCGCGCGAGCAGGCGATCGCCTTCATGATGGCCGTATGTCTCGTTGATTGCCGTGAAGTCATTTAGTCCTATCATCAGAAGCCCCAGCGGGCGCTTGTAGCGGTTGGACTTCTTGACCTCCTGTTTGAGCAGGTCGTTGAAGTGGCGGTGATTGAACAGCCGCGTCATGTCGTCGCGGATGGCGAGTTCTTTGAGGTGCCTAGCCGTCTTCTGCAGCTGATCGTGCAGCTTTTGGCGGTCGAGCAGGTGGTGCACTGCCTGGATGAGCGTAAAACCCTCGAGCCCCTTCTGTGTGATTAGCTCGCGGCGACCTTGCATGAGGTGGCTCAAGTTGTGGACGTCGTTCATGCCGTCGACGACGATCAGCACCGGAACGTCGGGCAGCTGGTCGAGCAGGTGGTCGAGTTTGTGAGCGTTTATCATCGATGTGTCGACGACGATGAGCTCGGCAGAGATATTGGAAACATCGGCATTGTCATCGATAGAGCTGATCTCCAAGCCGGGGTATGTGTGAATGAGGGATGCCTTGAGTGTGCGCGCCAGCGCGGTGTTCCGCGTGATGAGCGTGGTGATGAGGTTGCGCTTGTGAGGCATGGATGCATATTAAATTATGCGACGGCTACTTGCAATGGGAAAGAAGAGCGGATACTGGATACTTGATACTGGATGCTAGATATCCCAAGAAAAACAACATAATGCTCTTACCAGTATCCAGTATCCAGTATCCAGTATCCAGCATCTAGCATCCAGAATCCGTGGAGTTCAATTCATGAAACAACGATTCATCATATTGATCTTGTGTGCCGTCATTCTTCCGTTGAGCGCACATGCTGGCTTCTCCCCGGAGGTTCAGGCTGATCTAGAGAAGCGCGGCATGGAAGGTCAGAAGATGATCTTTGCGCGGGACTATGCAGGTGCCATGGAGATCTTCGGCAAGCTGATCGAAGAATATCCCGATCACCCCATCGGCTATTTCGGCAAGATGGCGGTGTTTGAAATGAAGATGCTTGAGCGCAGTGACTTCCATTTGGGCAAGGAGTTTGAAACTACGGCGAAGTTAGGGCGCAAGGCGAATCTCAGAACTCGCAACCGCAAGCCCACCGACTGGGATCTTTTGGTCTGCGGATCGCTGTTGGGCCTCGAAGGTTTTTACTGGGCCAGGCAAAAGGAGTGGTGGAACGCCTACTCGTTCGGTGTGAAATCGCGCCAGACCTTCAATCGTATTAAGAAACGCAATCGAAAATTCTACGATGCCGACTTTGGCCTGGGCATGTACCTTTACTGGCGCTCGGTGTTCACGAAGAGTATTTCTTTTTTAAGTATATTTCCCGACCGGCGTGCGGAAGGTATAGCGATCGTAAAAAGGGTTGTTGAGAAGGGAGATTTTGCCCGCGATTTGGCCGAGCTAAACCTTGGTATGATGTGGATGGAAGAAAAGAAGTACGGCGAATCCGCTCGCATCTTCGGTAAATATGCCAAGCGCTATCCCAACAACGTTCTTATACACATGTACAACGGGCGCTCTCTCATCGGCGCCAGGAAATATGATGAAGGCGTGCGCGAATTTAAGCACATGCTGAAGCTAGCGCCCGAGCTTAAAAAGGGACACTACTTCATCGGCATGGCGCGCGTTCTTCAGAGGAATCCAAAGTACTATGGGGAAGCTGAGAGTCAGCTAAAAATCTTTCTCAAGGATGCTCCAGCGGGTGAGTGGAAGGGCGCGACGTATTACTTCCTAGGGCGTCTCGAGGAGCGCCGAGGCAACAAGGCTAAAGCCAAGGCGTATTATGAGGATGCGCTGAAACAGAATCCGAACTTGAAGCATTTGAAATTTAGGATTAGAGGTATTGGAAGTGGATTATAAAGGCAGTGAAGAGTGAAAAGTGAAGAGTGAAGGGCAGACAAGGACAGGTTTTTGGTTTTACTCCTCACACTTCACCCTTCACACTTCACGGATTCTTTATGAGTATAACAATAGTCCAAAAAAGCGATTTGAGTAAAAAGAAACCCAAGGCTCCCAAGGCGTTGATTCTTGCCGGTGGTGCCGTGACGGGCGGGTCGTTCAAGGCTGGAAGCGTCAAGGCGCTGAATGACTACTTTACCAACTTCTCTGTAAACGATTTCGACATCTTCGTGGGCATCAGCTCGGGCAGCATCATTGCGGTACCGCTTGTGGGTGGCTTGACGCCCGAGTCGGTGCTGCGAAGCCTGGACGGTACATCGAAGCATTTTTCACGCCTCTCCGCATGGCATTTCTACCGTCCCAACTTTGAAGAGCTCATGGCGCGTCCCATCGCGTTTGCGGTGAAGGCGGCTGCGTGGCTGCCGGCGACGTTGTCGGGTCTGGTGCGCTCGAAAGGCGGATGGTTTTCACCGCTGATCTCCCACGTTACAAAATTCGTAAAGTCGCCCAGTGCCAAAAATTACGACGACATGATGGAGTGGCTGCGCGATAACCTGGGCGTTATCGATTTTCCGTCGCTCATGTCGCTCGTGCCTTCGGGCATGTTCGACAACCGACCAATCGAGCAATACCTGCGCAATAACATCAAACAAAACAATCTAACCAACAGTTTCAAGGTGGTGCAACGGCTCACGGGCAAGCGCCTGTACATCTGTGCGGTTGAGCTCGACTGCGCGCGGCCGGTGGTGTTCGGTCCCGACGAGCGGTCGGACGTCACGATCTCCGAGGCGGTGATGGCGTCGACCGCGCTTCCCGGTTTCTACAAACCGGCGCGCATACGCGGCGTCGATTATATCGATGGCATGGTTTACGAGACAGCCAATATCGATATAGCGGTCGAGAAGGGCGCCAAGCTAATCGTTTGCTACAATCCGTTTAGGCCATACGAGCCGGATACTTTTGTCGACTATGTAAAACAGGAGCGCGATCTCCTCTCGCGCAGCGGCATCTTTGCGGTCATGTATCAGATCATCCGTGCGGCGGTGCACTCGCGACTGGCCCTGTCTGTCGAGCAGTTCAGAAAAGACCCCAAGTTCAAGGGCGATATAATTCTGATCGAGCCGCCCGCACATGATCTTACGTTTTCTGAACTCAACCCGCTGTTGCTCTCAAACCGCATCCACGCGGCGCAGTTGGGATTTGAGTCGACGCATGCATCCATCGCCAAACACTATACCGAGCTCAAGGGCATATTCGCGAGCTACGGCATTACGATGGACAAGAAGCGCGTCGAGAACGAGTACCGGACCATACGCCGCCGCACAACGACTTCCGCAAGCATTCAGGCCATACTCGAAGGGCGAAAAAGAAAGTGAAGAGTGAAGTGAAAAGGCAAGGGATGCCTTGTTTTTGATTGTCATCCCCGAGTGTTTTAATCGGAGATCCAGGGACTAAAGCTTCTGGATTCCTGCCTTCGCGGGAATGACAAGCTAGCCGGAGTGACATTTTATGGAACAATTTGATCTGACATTCGAGAAGACCGCGGAGGAGCCCGCCACTAAACCGACGGCGGGCACGCCCAAAGCATTTCCCAAGAAGAAGGCGAAGAAGCCTGTCAAAAAACCTGTTTCTAAAACGGTGACAGTAAAGCCTGTTGCGGAGGAGAAGCCCGCCCTAGAAGAGCAGCCGAAGCCGGCCGTTTCTAAAGATCCGCATGTGTTCACGGTGAGCGAGATCACGTCATCCGTGAAGGGTATGCTCGATCGCAATTTTTCAGACGTGTGGGTCGTGGGCGAGGTCTCCAACTTTCGCAATCCAAAGAGTCGCCACTATTACTTTTCCTTGAAGGATGAAAACAGCCAGCTCAATGCCGTTATGTTTAACGGATCAGGTCGCATCAAGTTCGATCTGGTCGATGGTCTAGAGGTCGTGTGTCGCGGCAGCGTTACAGTCTACGCTGCTCGCGGTCAGTATCAGATCATAATAGATGAGTGTCATCCCAAGGGTAAGGGTGCGCTGCAGTTGGCATTCGAACAGTTGAAAAAGAAGCTCGATGAAGAGGGGTTGTTTTCAAAGGAACACAAAAAACCCATTCCGTATCTTCCAAAGAAGATCGGCGTCGTCACCTCGCCTACGGGTGCTGCCGTGCGCGACATCATCCACGTGCTCACCAGGCGTTATCCGGGTATTGAAATTCTTCTGTATCCCGCAAAAGTTCAGGGTGAGGGTGCGGGGGAAGAAGTCGCATATGCAATCGGTGAACTGAACAAGCGCGACGATATCGACGTGTTGATCGTAGGTCGTGGCGGCGGATCGCTCGAGGACCTTTGGGCGTTCAACGAGGAGGTCACCGCGCGCGCGATATTCAATTCACGCATCCCTGTAATTTCAGCGGTTGGTCACGAGATCGATTTTACGATAGCGGACTTTGTTGCCGATGAGCGTGCGCCAACTCCGTCGGCAGCGGCAGAGATCGCGGTACCCGTGTTGGATGATCTCAAACGCTCGATTCACGATCGACGTCGCCAGCTGGTGTTGGCACTCCAGAATCGCGTCGTGCACGGTGCCAATGAACTCGCGCGTCTGAAGCAGCGCATTCCAGATCCAAGAAAAGTGATTCCAGACTTCATCCAGCGCGTAGACGGCTTCCGCGAGCGACTCTCGTTTTCAGCGAATGTGATGCTCGAGAAGCATGAAAAATGTTTAAACTCTTTCATGGACAACCTCAAACACCTCTCACCCCTCAATATCTTGGAGAAGGGCTATGCTGTCGTTCAGAAGGAAGGCGGCGCGGTTGTGAAGGATGCCGCAGCGCTCGCGGTAAACGATGGCGTCGACCTCGTCTTCCACAAAGGCCGCGCGGCTGCCAAGATTTCCAAGATAAACAAATGATAACAAATAGTTAGATGACTTCGCGAGGGTAGTCTGTTTTCCTGCTTTTGAGGTGGACGTGCCGGAGGGTTATAGCTTATAAAGCTTAGCCAATCAGCATTTGCGGCCAGGAGGGTGTAATGCCTCAGAAAAAGGAAAAAGGTAAGGCGTTTGAGGAGCTCATGAAGGATCTGGAGGGCCAGGTTCGGTCACTCGAGACCGGCGATCTTACGCTGGGTCAGTCGATAGCATCATTTGAGACGGGCATGGGCCTGGCTAAGGAATGCGACAAGAAACTGGGCGAGGCTAAGGCCAAGGTCGAGAAGATAATTGCTGACGAAACGGGCACGAAGACGGTGCCATTTAAACCAGAAACGTGAAGAGTGAAGAGTGAAACGAGACAGGCAACTACATGGATCTAAAAAACTATATTCAAGAACGTCAGGCGCTTGTTGAAGAAGCGCTGAGCTCGTCCATCAACGACGGTGCCACACCCGAGCGCTTGGCCGAATCGATGACATATAGCTTGAAAGCGGGTGGCAAGCGTTTGCGTCCGGTGCTTGTGGTCGCTGGTGCCGAGGCTGTGGGTGGAAGTGCGGCGCAGGTTCTTCCCGCCGCCGTTGCGATGGAGATGATCCACACCTTCTCTCTCATCCACGATGATCTGCCCTCGATGGACGACGACGATCTTCGTCGCGGCAAACCTACCAATCATAAAGTTTATGGCGAAGCCATGGCAATCCTGGCCGGCGATGGACTGTTGGCCGAAGCGTTTCACGTGATAGCCGATCGCAGCCGATTTCCGGATGTTACCGATGCAGTGATCGTCGATGTGCTGCGCGATATAGCGCATGCCACCGGTCCGCGCGGTATGACCGGTGGCCAGGTCATCGACATGGAGTCGACAGGCAAGAAGATCACGCCCGATGAGCTCAAGAGACTTCATGAGCACAAGACGGGTCGCCTCATCACAGCATCGGTGACGGCGGGTGCGCGCCTTGCGGGAGCGAATGCTGAACAGATTTCTGCACTCAATACATATGGCGAAGCCATCGGTCTCGCATTTCAGATCGCTGATGACATTCTGGACATAGAAGGTGATCAGGAGGAGTTGGGCAAGGACGTGGGAAGCGATGTGGAGCAGGGCAAGAATACGTATCCCGCACTTATCGGCATGGAAGAATCCAAGAAGCGTGCACAGCAGCTCGTAAATGAAGCGGTTAATGCTTTGCAGAACTTTGGTGATAGTGCCGAGCCTCTGCGAGAAATCGCGAGGTATGTGGTGACAAGAAAGAACTAGGATACTAGATGCTAGTAAGAGCTTTTACCAGTATCCAGAATCCAGCATCTAGCATCCGGATTTTTATGAAACACTATACCGAAACCATAACGCTTGTGACGGATGAGCACCTTCAGTTCATCGATATCACCGATCGCGTGAAGGCGACGCTTGCCAAGAGTGGTATCACCAACGGTATTCTCAATGTGTACTGCAATCACACGACGGCCTCTATTAAGATCAATGAAAAATGTGAGCGGTTGCAGAAGGATATGGAAAAACTGCTCGATGCTATTGCGCCGCGCGATAATGAATATCAGCATAACGTAGGTACCGTCGATGGGCGTGAGAACGCGCACAGCCACCTGATGTCGCTCGTGCTCAACTCGTCGGAATCGATGCCGGTTGCCGCTGGCAGGCTGCGTATAGGTGAATGGC
>Ga0208902_1000453_pt1 | contig 21424 bp, 14 predicted proteins | sample AntAceMetag02UKH_FD_184767 | JGI IMG/M metagenome (GOLD analysis project Ga0208902, IMG submission 184767) | Saline lake microbial communities from Ace Lake, Antarctica - Antarctic Ace Lake Metagenome 02UKH (SPAdes) (version 2) | ecosystem: Environmental > Aquatic > Non-marine Saline and...
CTCCCGGACCCGTTGGCACAGTCTCGCACATGGCAGGTTCTCCATAGTCCTTCACCTGAACTATTCGCCTGACATCTGTTTAAGAACAGCGATAGGGGTGCCAAATGAACGACCATTAGAACTGCCGGGTGCGGATCTCCTAATAAATCATGCAACCTTTTAAGTGTCCCCCTGCTATCCTACTAGTACGCATGAAGCTCTCTCCCTATCTCGCATTGGTGCCGATCGCAATCATCGTCGCCATTGTCTTTGGTTTCTCGTTTCTTGGGGAATACTACTGGTTTGAAACAGTAGGATTCTCTGATGTGCTTCTGACGATTCTCATATCGTCGCTGGCACTGGGTATTGGTGCTATAGCAGTCTTCTTTGGCTTTTCGTTCCTGAACGCACGATATGCCACAAAGACCGGAGCCCCAACGAATGTTGTAAACGACGGGACAAATAAACTTGTTCTTTCAATCTGTGCGCTGGCAGCCCTATTTTCCGGTTTATCGATTGCCGGGAACTGGAAGATTGTGCTGTTCTTTTTCAGTCAGACAGTGTTTGGAACAACGGATCCACTCTTTGGCCTTGACATTGGATTCTATGTCTTCTCCCTTCCGTTCTATACTCTCATCGTCAATTACCTCATCGTGCTCTTTCTGTTTACAATCCTTGTCTCAGCACTGGGATTTTTGCTGGAAAGTGGCGTCTTAAACATTCGGTTTGAGAATGCACCGATCGCGGACTTTGATCCAACGGTCAGCATCAAAGGATTTATTCCGCACCTGAGTCTGTTGCTTTTCCTCTTATTCTCATCAATAGCAGCACGAATCTGGATTGCGCGGTATGACCTGCTCTTTTCATCGCAGGGCACGGTGGTCGGTGCGGGATACACGGATGCAAACGTCACTCTGCCAGTGCTGATGATTCTCTCAGTTATTGCGTTTCTCATCGGCATCGCGTTTCTCATCAACGAGAAGATACGCCGCCCTGAGATCATAAAATACGGTATCTTGGCATTTCTGATCATTGCAATTCTCGGACTGGTTGCAAGCGGTGTGGTGCAGGCACTGATTGTTAACCCCAACGAATTCAACCTTGAAAAGCCCTATCTGGAAAATAATATTCAGGGCACCCTTGATGCGTATAATCTCAATGAAATTGAGGAGAAACCGTTTCAGGTAGAGTATAATCTCACTGCAACTGATATTGCCGCTAACAGTCCGACCATTGAAAATATCCGTCTTTGGGACTGGCGCCCATTGCAGGCAACATATGAGCAGCTTCAGCTTTTCCGGACTTATTATAACTTTTATGACGTGGACGTTGACCGATACCCAATTGATGGGAAGACCAAAGAGGTGCTCGTCTCTGCCCGTGAGATGAATATTGAAGGGCTCCCCTCTCAGGCACAGACTTGGGTCAATACCCACATGGTCTACACACACGGTTATGGAGTCGTGATGAATCCGGTTGATGCAGTCACAGAAGGAGGTCTGCCGGAGTTCTACATTAAGGATATTCCACCGACATCTGACTACATCGCTCTGGATCAGCCGGGAATTTATTATGGTGAAGAAACCGGCAACTATGCACTGGTAAAGACCAAGACCGAGGAGTTCGATTATCCATACGGTGATGACAATATCTACACGACCTATGATGGCAATGGTGGCATCGGGCTCTCTGACGGACTCAGGCGCCTGATTTACGCCCTCAAATTTGGTTCTGTTGAACTACTCGTCTCCGGATCACTTCAGCCTGAGAGCAAAATTCTGATACACCGGAACATCAAAGACCGTGTCAGCACCATCGCACCATTCCTTTCGTATGATGCTGACCCCTATATCGTCGTGGAAGACGGACGGCTCTTCTGGATTCTAGATGCCTACACGACGTCGGATATGTATCCATATTCAGCACAGATCTGGGGCTCGAATCTCAAAGAAGGCCGGATGAATTATATCCGAAACAGTGTGAAAGTCGTTGTTGATGCCTATAACGGCGATGTGAGTTTCTATGTTGTTGACTCGCAGGATCCACTGATTAAAACCTATCAGAAGGTATTCCCGTCACTCTTCAAAGATTTATCGGAGATGCCCCCGTCACTCTTAAAGCATATCCGGTACCCACAGGGCATTTTTGAGATTCAGGCTTACCTGTATTCAGACTACCATATGAAAGATCCAAGGGTCTTCTACAACCGTGAGGATGCCTGGGATATTCCTGACGAGGTCTATCGTGGGTCTGCCCAGCAGATTCAGCCATATTATGTCATCATGAAACTTCCGGGAGGGACCGGAGAAGAGTTTATTCAGATGTTGCCATTTACTCCACGCAATAAGGATAACCTCATAGCCTGGATGGCAGCACGCTCTGATATTCCGAACTATGGAGACATGGTCGTCTATCAGTTCTCGAAACAGGAACTGACCTACGGACCGATGCAGATCGAGGCACGGGTGGATCAGAATACCGATATTTCACAGGATATTACGCTCTGGTCGCAGTCCGGATCATCGGTCCTGCGTGGTAATACCCTTATTATTCCGATTGAAAACTCGATTCTCTATGTCGAACCCCTCTATCTTGAGGCAACCGAGCGGGGCACGCTGCCACAACTCCAGCGGGTTATTGTCGCCTATGACGAGCGCCTGACGATGCAGAAAACACTTGCCGAGGCTCTGGATGTTATCTTTGATACCAATCTGGCAATTGAGGTACCATCAGGTGAAGGCGGTGAGACAACGATTGTCGTAAGTCCGGATACCGCAGCAAAACTCGCCAGGATTTCTGACCTGTTTGACCGTGCACAAGCGGCACTGAATCGTGGGGATCTTGGAGAATATCAGAAAAATATCAATACAATTGGCGATATTGTAAGCTAATACAAAATCTATTTTTTTCTTTTTTTCGCTGATTTTAGAAAGCTCAAATTGTGATCAGGATACGGAGTAGAATGCGGTGGATTTCCTCACTGCTTCTTTTCCTGCCGAGGGGAGGGAAGCATGACCGACGAGCTGGTGTTCCTCTGCTATACGGAGGTGGAGTGTGAACGGACTATTGACTTGGAGACTGAACTCCTTTGTGAGAAGGACGCAGGACGGCGAAGGGAGCTAATAGAAGAGCTGATTACCTTATAAAATTTGGCACTGGATAAAAAAAATATGGAGATAATGACCCCTTGCCTTTTTTACGGGGGATGAAAAAATTATTGGCGCCTCTTAGCGCAGAATAAAAAGGTGGCAAGGACACTGCCGATGATACAGAGAACAGAAAAAATTCCGTCTCCTGATGCGACAGGCGATGTTGGTAATGTCTGCGGATTCTGATTATCTTCTAAAAACTCCTGTTGAGTTTGTATTTCTACTGCTTCCTGTGGAACAGTCCCCGTTTCAGATGCTCCAGTGGTAAGAAGATAGAGACAGGCATTCTTCTGGTCGCATACAGCACATTTTGTTCCGTCGTCTGAAAGTGAAACATCGAGCATTCCCTGTCCTTTCTTCAGGACGCCTGTCAACGTGCCGTCCCGGTCAAAAAGTGAGACACCGTTTGCATGGGCAACGGCAATGCAGGAACCATCGGCACTCATCGAAACACCGGCGGCATGAGGAAGAGGTGCACTCCAGAGGGTTCTCCCGGCACGATTTATGAGATAGACCTGATCATCTATGGTATAGGCAATCATGCCCCCGTCTAAAGAGAAAGCGAGATCACAAACTGCTTTCTCACCGGGATAGGTCCGGGTCCATTTTACCGTGCCCTGCTTATCCCAGAGAATAAGATCCCCGGTGAGAGTTCCCCCAACAATATAAGCGCCGTTGTCGGTCACTCCCATGCAGATGAGATCGGTGTCAATACCAAGGTTGTACACCGTCATGGACGTCATATTATAGCGTAAAACAGTGCTGTCGTCCCAGGCGCAATAGACAGGATCTCCTGCCGGTGAGATAGCATTTGAAAGTACAAAATAATCGGTAGAATTTCGCCAGATCTCAGTGCCGGTCTGATCAAACAGGTGCAGACTACTGCCACCAACAAGCACCCGTGAGGCGTTTTCAGAAAGTGTTATTTCATAGGCTGGCATTTCATCCACCCAGCGGGTTACGCCGTCTCCGGCAAGGAGCTTAACTCCCTGTTCCCCGGCGCATCCAACTGCTGTGCCATCTCCAGACAGTGCAATAGCGTTTATCTGTGGCGAAATGTATTCTTCCCAAAGAAGGGTTGCTGTTGTCTGATGCAATGATTCTTCAGCTGAAACAGGGACGCAGGCACAAAGAAGCAGAAGAAGGCCGATAGCAAAAATACGTCTCATTGTTTATTCCTCTTCCTGACAAGGAGCAACAATCCAATACAAGCCATGAGAAGCACCGGAGCACCAAGAGGCGTTGTCGCAGTATTCGGGGTGGCAACAGCCTGTGGTGCTTCAAAAAGGTCCGGGTGAACAGCAGTTGCTACCTGCTCAAGGGCATCTATAATTCGTGGACCACCTCTGTCTATGACATCAGCGTCAATAACATAGACTCTCTTATTCTTCACCGCGTCTAATTCAGAAAATCGTGGTTCTTCGTAGACATGATTATAGATGATGTCCCGTCCTTCTTCTCCCATGCCTGCACCTGAACTAACGATTATGACCTCAGGATTAGTGGCAATGAACGACTCCAAACTGACAACAGTCCACCCTTCTACATCAGGAAAGGCGTTCTCGGCATTGACAATCTCAAACATCTCATCCTGAAAGGTTGCATTGCCGCTGACCCAGAGTGGATCATACCAGATCATGTGGGTGACTTTCGGTTGGGTGTTCGCGGTGTTTGCGGTCTGACTGATTGTGTCAATGCGGTTTTGAAGGCTGGTAACAAGTTTTTCTGCCTTTTGTTCTGTCCCGGTCGCTTTCCCGATCAGCAGAATATCATCCAGAACATCCTCAATACTTCCGGGATTCGTAGAAATAACGGTCAGACCAAGACCCCGGAGGCGGTTTGCAACTTCTTCTGTATTCCCAAATGAGGCAACAATGAGATCCGGATTTGCAGCCAGTATCTTTTCGATGTTGGGCGTTGAATAGCCCCCGACTTTTTCAACGGAAGCAGTCTCTGCAGGATAGTTACAATAATCGGTGATCCCGACGACCCGTGCCCCAAGCCCAAGAGCATAGAGTATCTCGGTGTTTGCCGGTGCGAGAGAGATAATGCGTTGTGGCGTTGACGGTATGGTGATTTCAGTGCCGAAGTCATCAATAACTGTTATGGCCTCCCCGGTTGTTTTCGCTGAATATTTAGAAGGTGTAATTTCAGGATTTACTGAAGTTCTTATCTCAGGCGTCGAAGCAGGGGATGTCAGAACCGGGGAGATTTCTCCCGGCAGTATCGGATATGGGCGCCCTAAAAGTGCCGGAATAACGCTTGCAGTCATTTTACAGGGGTTGTCGGTCAAAAGAGTCGTCCACATGAATAAACCATCAGGTGACTGATAACCACAGAGATTATCTACAGGTGACAGGCCGTTTTGTCTGATGGCAGAAGGGTCTTCGCCGGCAGCGACCAGTGCCTGAATAACCCAGGAATCTGATGCGGCATTGGAAGAGCTTGACCCCCCGTAATTATATCCTCCATCTGACTCCTGATGAGCTTTAAAGAATGAAACAGTCTTCTGAACAGATGGTGATGATAACGTGCGTCCTGCAGCGACAAGTGCCATGAGCGATGCCGCAGTATCATCATTATCACTTTCTGCTCCGAGAGTCCACCCAAAACCGCCATCGTCATTTTGTTGTGATTCAAGCCAGGCAGATCCTGCCTGTGTATCCTCTCCTGCCGCCGCCATGGCAAGCACTGACCACGCTGTGGTATAGATGTGATCGCCATACTGACCACTGGTTTTTTGTTTATCCCTGAGCATAGTGACAAAATCATATCCCTCAAAGGAAGCCGGGTCGTATCCGGTGGCAACAAGGGTCAGAATCATCTTTGCCGTCTCTGAAGTTCCCTGCAATTCTGCGGTCTCCGGTGCCAGACTCTTCAGATAATCTATGGACGAATTTTCACCGACACACCAGGCATGTGGATTTTCTCCTGCTGCAACGAGGGCAAGAATTGCCCAAGTGGAGGTTCCCGGATTTGAATCGCGTATTTCTTCACCGAATCCGCCGTCTGGTTTCTGGCAGGAATGAAGGTATCCAAGAGCATCCTGTACATTTGAGTCTGAGGGAACAAATGGATATGATGATACCGGCACAACGCATGAAAAAAGGGCGAGAGCCAGAAGAACCGGAACGAGAAGATGTTTCATCTTCTTCTCCTCACCAGTACATATCCGGCACATCCGCTTACCAGGAGACCAATCATTACAATAAATGGAATTGAGATTGGGAGAGAGGAGGCAAAGGAAAACTGTGTCTGGGCATCGGTACTTTCTGGCTCAGGTGCGAGCGGTTCATTGGACTGTTCAGCTGGTATCTGTGTGGCACTGACCTCCTCCACACCAACGGTTACCAGGGTAAACAAAGAAAGTCCGGATTCTGAGACGGCAACAAACGTCATCATGCCGTCGTCACTGGTGCTGATCAGTGTCGGGGTAAGTATCTCGGTGGTTCCATCATCCATTTCGTGAACAATACGTACTGCCTCTTCACCACCATTTGCCTCAACCCAGTCCTGCGGGACAGTCATGCGAAGTGTTGCTGAACCAATATCGATACCATCTACCAGATTCTCTTTGCTAACGTCGAAGGTATAGGCGACGCTCTGAATAACTTCTCCGGAATTGTCTAAAGCGACCTCTTCATTGAGCTGAGAGGCAGAAGGCGGGGAAGCAATCACCAGTTGAACACCGGCATCGACCGGGACATTGTAGAGATTAGCATAGATCTGTCCACTGACCAGACCTACGTTCTCAATGGTATTTTCAGTCGGGAGTGTTGCAAGAGTGATCGAGGCAATCGGACCTGAAATAATGTCATTTCGTTCTTCAAAGTTCTCAAGCGTAATGGTTATTGATACACCGTTATTATTGATGGTGAAGGATTCTTTATCCTGCACGACATTCTCCCCTTTCCGCTGGGCTTCTGCCATGTCGATGGAAAAATACATCCGATCTCCCTGAATAGTAAGTTCAGCGCCTGTGGGGAGGCCGAGTGAGATGATCTGGTCAGATAACTCCTCTATTGTTACCTGATTGATTGTCTCTGTTGACGAGATCTCAGGTTCCTGAAGATCTGCCAGAAGAGCAATGACGTGCGGTGAATTCTCAGGGGTGGCGGCCATTGAATCACTCCAGTAAAAGACAACTTTGTCACCGGTTGTTATCGTGTAGGTATTTGATCCTACACCGGGAGTTATCCCATTGACCTGATACATCCATCCTTCTGCTCCTTCGTTCTCGATGTTAATCACAGAATCCATAAAAAGCGAACCATATTCTTCATAATACGAGTCGTCAATTTCATAGACATAACCTGAGGCGTCCAGAATACCAAGAGCAGTATTGTATGGAATCGTGTAATCGGTCCCGCTGTTTTTTGCAGTCTTGGTGAAGGTTGTATTTTCAAAGATAACGGATTCGTATGCGAGATTTGGTATGGTAACGGTCTCACTTCCGCTACTGCCTCCGCTTTCTCCGGTATTTGTTACGGTGTCGCCGGGACCAAAGCAGAATACCTTGCCATATGTTTCAGTTCCAATGAAGAGTCTGCCATTGTAGGACTTTGGCGATGAACCCCAGAATGCAGCGTAATTTCCATCACTCGGTGCTGTCTGGCCATATTGCCATTGCAGGGCGCCGGTAGATGCATCAAGGGCAAAAATATTCCCTGCTGCCTCGTTGGTTGCGAAATAAACGGTCCCGCTACTGAGTTCAGGGGAGACAGAAACTGTAGCTGATGGATAATTCCATAATTCTGTCCCGTCTGTTATGCTATATTTATGCAGACCATCTCCTTCACCAACGTAGAGATACCCATCTGATAGGAAAGGAGTGCCTATCTGACCGTCGATAGCCACACTCCATTCTTGTGCTCCTGTGGAGATGTTAATTCCATAGAGATTGTCAGTGGTTGTCAGATAGATCTGATTTGTTCCAACCACGGGTGAAGAGCGGATGTCAGCGGGAACAGTAGACTCCCACTTTTCTGAAAAATCACCAAACGACAGGGCATAAAGAGTCCGGGAGTTGTTTGCCGCGAAATAAACCCTCTTTTGGGAACTGTTTACAACGGGTGAACTGCAATATTTGAGCTCTCCTCCGGTAGTAAAATGCCGAATTTCATCACCGTTTAAATCATAGTCATAGAGAGTTCCAGTCTTCTGGGCAATAATCAACAGATGATCCTCGTATGTTACTGGTGAAGAGGTGGCATAGAAGTAATATTCTCCACCGACAGCATCAATTGATTTTTCCCAGAGTTTTGTGCCACCTGAAGCCGAGATAGCATAAAGTTTTCCTACTGTTGAACGTACAAAGATTTTCCCGTCTCCGTAGGCAGCAGTGGCCAGATATGATCCTTCGCCACTTGGATAGGTGTAATTCCATACAGCTGATCCATCATTCTGGTTGAGACAGTAGAGTTTTGGAGTTCCTCCCCCAGTCATACCAAAAGTATTCGAAATGTAGACTTTACCGTCATAGAGAAGGGGCGTGGTGTCAATATTGTCGCTTGCAAGTTTTGTTGACCAGCGGAGATTCGCGCTTGATGGTCCGTTGCCGGATTCAGGTGCAGGGCTTGGATTGACACCGACTGAGGTGAGAGAGATATTGATAATTTTTGTAAAGTTTGTTGGTGTTGGGCTAAGCGTTGACCAATCAGGGTTCGACGCGCCGGGTCCATAACAGAACTGTAGTAAATCGCCTGTAGATACTGTGTTTCCTCCTAAACCCATTGATGTTGCAGCACCGTTGAGATAGAGACTCCAGGTGCTTGTGGGATAATTTCCTATCAGGCCATTAATTCCAACAATCGAAAACGTTCCGTATGAACTATACCAACTGTCACTTACGTTAATATCGTCAAAAAAACCTGCATCTGAAGCTGCCAGAAGGGCACTGAGATCTGTGTTATTATTGAGAATGTAGGTTGCTGTGAGATTATTGGTTGGATGATAAATTTGTGTTCCGCTGATTAGACTCACTGATCCATTCCATCCGGCAAAATCACCCAAAGTGACGGTAATATTTACGATACAGTCTGAAGCTGCCAGAGCAGATGGAGCATAATCCGGAGCCCCGCCCCAGCTACCATTATATATTGTAATTTTATCACCATTATGGCATATCAGGTTCCCCAGTCCATATCCGGATTGTGAACCGTTTATGAAAGTAATCCAGTGGTTTGCATCACCGAAATCACCAATCTGATTGAGAGAATATCCATAGGTGCCATAACTTACGGTATAATTCAGAAGGTTTTCTTCTGCCATTTTGTCAAGTGCAGCAAGTCCGGAGATATTTGAGACAGCATGTGTGCCGTCAGGAGCAAAACCACCGCCGGGATAGAGGGTTACAGATTTTTCTAAGCCGGGGAATTGCGTAATACCGCCAATGGTAATATTGTAAATATAGCTGGCGTTTGAAAAATTCTCTCCGTATGGATTTCTGTACGAGATAATGTCCTCAACCTGACATTGATACTGAGGAGCACTAATGGCCCCACCGCCGGGTTGTACCCCATTCACTAAAAATTCCCAGTAGCCTGTGGAGGTCCCGTTAATGGATTCGACGTCCGCCGATCCCCAACCATAATTGAGAGTATAATCAAAATCTCCGTCCTCAGATGCTGCCTGCAACGCTCCAAGGGCACTGGTATTTGATTCCTGATATCCACTGTTTTTTTCAAACTGATATCCCTGTTTCAGAATCACAGTTCCGTTATATTCGACAACAGGAGCAGCACTTCCCAGCGGTACAAAAACAAACCCAATAAGGGCAGCTAATAATAATAAAATCACAAAATGGTTTCTCATAATTAACACATATTTTTTTTAGATATATCACATTGGGTGGATATAAAAATATTGATCTAAGATCAGAAAAATGATCTTGGATGCTTTTTCAATTACGGTTTAATATATGAGAACAGTTCATGCAGACTATTCATCGGGACAATCCTCTCCCGAAGGGCATCAAAAACAGTTTGAAGGGAATTACCGGTTGTATAGTCCAAACATTCACCAAGCATATAAACAGGTGTATCGGTAATGTCAGAAAGAAGTGTAATATTTACGAGATTGTCATTGCCACATGGCATTCCGGCTAAGACAACACAGTCTGCCTCCTGCACTGCCCTCTTCAGTTCTTCTGTTTTTTCATTACTAATTGGCGTGAAAGCCGACACAGCAATTGTTGGGATCTCAAGTGAAACCGCAGCAGCATAGTCTGAGTCATTGGTTGCAAGAATCCCGGCGCTCAGGATATGGCCACATCCATGAAGTGCATGCAGAACCTCAGAACCTGATCCACCACCACTGATAACGTGAATCTTTTTTGGAGAGGAACAATGGTCAGGACATTCAAAAAATGAAGTTATCCGGGGTTTTTTCGTGATCGGATTGATGGTTACAACGGCGTTTATCGTATAATGCTCTTTAAGGTTCCCTGCCGTGAGAACTTCAGCGGGACTGCCATCTGCACAGATAGCCCCATGATTCAGGAGAATCAGATGGTCGCAGTACTGGGCAGCAAGATTCAGATCATGATACACGCCGATCTTAACAACTCCTTCAAGGTTGTGTATAAGATTCAGAATCTCAATCTGGTGATTGATGTCAAGGTGTGAAGTTGCTTCGTCAAGTAACAGAATCTTTGGTTCCTGTGCAATGGCCCGGGCAATAATTACCCGCTGACGTTCACCCCCGCTAATCTCGTTGATCGACCGGTCAGCAAACTGAGTAATATTGCAGGTTTCCATTGCAGCCTGGGCAATTCTGCGATCTTCAGGAGATTCGGAACTGAAACGCCCAATATAGGAATGGCGACCCATCATGACAATGTCTGAAACCGAATAATCAAAGGAGATAGCGGTCTCCTGTGGAACGACGCCCATAGTGTGTGCAAGATTTCTTGCAGAAAATGAAGTAATATTTTCCCCGTCAATCTGCACCGTTCCGGAATATGGTTCAAGAATGTTGCTGATTGCCTTTAACAGAGTTGTTTTTCCTGATCCATTCGGTCCGATAATGCCAACGGACATATTTTTGTCCGCATGCATGGAGATATGCTCTATGATCGCTTCGGCACCATACCCGACTGAAAGGTCAGAAACATCGATCATGTCTTCATCCTCATTCTGAGTAGATACAAAAAGAACGGAGCCCCGACAAAGGCAGTAATAATCCCGACCGGCATCTCATTAAAGAAGGTCCGTGTAAGATTATCGGCCCACAACAGGAAGAGTCCACCGGCCAGAAAGGAGGTTGGAATAAGAATCCGATGATCAGGACCTACGATCAGACGAATGATATGCGGGGTAATGAGTCCGATAAAACCAATAGCACCAGCGATAGAAACAGCAATTCCGGCGATAAAAGAACTCAGAAACAGCAGAATTTTTTTGAGCTGTTCAACGTTGACGCCAAGACTGAATGCATCATCTTCACCCAGTGAGAGAATATTGAGATCACGGGAGAAGGCAACGATTATTACGCAGCCAACCAGAATGAGAATGCCAATATAAACATCCGGCCATCCCACATTCCAGAATCCTCCCATGAGCCAGAACATAATCTGATGCAGACTTTTCCCGGCATTATACATCAGAAATGAAAGGATCGACGAGAAGAACATGGAGAGCGCAATACCGGATAAGAGGAGCGTTTCAACGGGGGCACGTCCTTTCTTGGTCGAAACGATATAGACCAGAAACGTTGCACCGGTTGCACCAACAAAGGCAAAGACTGGCAGGAACAATCCGCCAAAAATGACAATTGCTATAGCAGCGCCGAGTGCACCGCCAGAGGAAGTGCCGATAATATAGGGATCTGCCATAGAATTTTTGAACAAACCCTGCATCGCCGCACCAGCAACAGCAAGACCACAGCCGACCAGAAACGCTGAAAGAATCCGGGGAAGGCGAACATCAAAGACAATCATCTGAGCAGTTGCATCAATAGTTCCGGTGTTTGGCAGAAAGGGAAAAATCGCAGCAAGAGGAACCGATGTGGGACCCATGCATATTGAGATGAGAATACTAATCACTGAAAGAATACAGAGAATAGCCAAAACAAGAATATTTTTTGTTTTCATCAAATCGTAGGTATTAATTTACCGGGCTAGATAAATTAAATTTGTTATAAGTAAAATGCCGCATAATATTTAGTGAAGCATGATTCCCGGAACTATCTGTGAAGAACTCATTAATGTAACCATCTATCCTTGGGATCGCACCTGTTTTGATGGGAAATGGGAGGGCGTCGAAGACTTCTGCCAGGATCATCATCTGGAGGGTATTGAGCTTTATACCGGGTATGAACCCCTGCCATCTGATATTCCGGCAGGTCTTATAAGAGGGGTTCACCTCCCGTTTCACTCAGGGTGGCTTGAACTGATGCATCTGGATGAGGCAGAGAGCAGAAAAAAATTTGACTCCTCGTTCTATGTCTGCACAACGCTCGAAGAACTCTACAACGGTCTTCGTCTTCAGCTGGCAAATGCTGCTCATCTGGGTGCTTCCTATGCCGTTTTTCATCTCTCGTATTCATTGCCGGAAGAATTATTTACGTATCAATACGGATTACAGGATGCTGAAGTACTTCAGGAGGCGGCGGTCTTCCTGAACAATCTGGTCAGCTCCTTTCCCGGTAGGGAATCCCCTGTAAAAATACTCTTTGAGAATCTCTGGTATCCGGGATGTACCTACACTAACCCAGATGCAATTCTTGAATTCATGGACCAACTGGACTTTGAGAACTATGGATTTCTGCTGGACACCGGGCACCTGATAAATTATGTTGCCGGGTCTGATGATGAGAATACCTGCATTGACGCCGTGCTCTCATGCCTCAAAAACCTTCCTGCATCCATTATCGACCGGATGGACGCTGTTCATCTCCACCGGACTGAATGTCAGGTCATCCGTGCCATCAGAGAAGAGCGTGGAATTCCGGCAGGGTTTGAAACGATGCAACGGCACCACCAGGAACAACTTGCTTTCCAGTATGCCGGACAGATTGATCAGCACCGGCCATTTACCTCACCGCGAGTGAGGGAGATTCTGGATGCTGTTTCGCCTGCTTTTCTGATCCATGAGTTTGTCTCAGGTTCGCTTCCTGACCGGGTAGATTCTCTTTCTATGCAAAGGGCAGCGATCTCAAATGTAGCTGAGGAGATAGTTCCATCCCCCAAAGAAATTTCAGATCTCCATATTTGATAGTTTCCTTATCAGAAGAGAACATGAAACAGTGTATGAAACGCCTGTTTCAGACGTTGTTTGATGAGAAATCACAAAGTGATTTTAATTCCAAATGTGATGCCATTTTTAGGTGAGCTCAGGGGTTCCGGCTGTGGAATTCCTTAACACCTTCGCCCGGCCACCTCCCGCACGCCTTCTTCATCGCACACAGGCTGCTAGGAAAATGTTTTCAAACAAAAAAATGGCCTGGACTGAAGTATGAACGCAGAGATAAGAGTGAACGTCTCAAATTTCCCGGTTTTATGAAATTTTATCAGCCGGGAGAACAACGATAGGATTCAGATGGAAAAACAAACCATTGAAAGCACAAAATTGATCCTGAGGCTACGTTTTTCAGACTGATTAAAAAAGGAGACCCGGTTGGGACCATCCTTTAAAAAAACGTGCATGAAACAAATGTTTCAGGCACTGTTTGATGATAAATCACAACGTGATTTACATCATACATACGTTTATGCAAACTTCTCTTTGACGCTGTTGAGCTCATCAATTGAGTCAATGGTCACATAGGTAGGAACAACAAGGCCAACTTTTGCGCCTTCGAGGTTCTTTCCGACTACCACAATCTTACCCTCATACTTGTCCAGGTAGACCTTATGGGTTGCCGGAAGCCATGATGAAATGGTAAAGTCAACATCACCGTCTGCAACAGCCTGATACAGAGGACCGGCATCCACAGCAGAGGTGTCAACATTAAATCCTGCCTGTTCCAGAACCTGCTGAATAACGGTTGTGCTGGCAATCTCGGAATCCCAGAGAACATAGCCGATGGTAACTTTCTCACCGTCAGAAGAAACGCCGCCAATCCATTCGGTGACGGTCTCAGGGTTGTCTGCAATCCATTTTGCTGCTGCATCTTCCGGCGTCATGCCACCTTCGACATTGAGCATGACTGATGCCATGTCTTCCGGAGTCCAGTAGAAACGTTTAATGACTGAATACAGATCAGGGCTGTCATCTGAAAGACCTACCCGGGACAGCGTTGCGATGTATTCCTCTCCACCATAGACGCCCTTTGGATCGTCAAGGTACTTGAGGTCATAACGTGCAAATTTCCAGTGTGGTGTCCATCCGGTAACGACAACCCATTTCTCTTCACCAATTGCCTTGGTAAGTTCAGATGCCATTCCCGCACTGCTGCTGGCTACCAGATCGAAGTCAAGGCCATAATCTTCGATGGCCTTCTCAGACATCATCATTATGCCTGCGCCCGGCTCTATTCCGATTATTTTCCCTTTTTCTGCTGCCTGTGTCCCCTGATCGGCACATCCTGCAACCATAACCATTGCAATGCCAATCAGAGCGACTAGGACAACTGTTTTGTTAAATAAATTCATCTAAACACGACCAAAACACGATTATTTTACCAAAAGGGGCAAAAAACGAGCTTATGAGTTAACTGTACAAAAAAAACAATATATATAGTTATCCTTTCTGTTCTCTGACAATGACAATATTCTGTGTGAGCCTGTCAAGGATAATTGCAATAATCACAATGGCAAGTCCGGCTTCAAATCCGGTCCCGATATCAACCCTCTGAATGCCGTAGAGTACCTGATACCCAAGTCCTCCGGCTCCAATCATGGATGCGATAACCGTCATTGAAAGGGCAAGCATGATACACTGATTGACTCCGGCCATAATGGTCGGGAGGGCAACCGGAAGTTCAACCTTTATCAGTTTCTGAACCGGCGTTGCACCGAATGCATCGGCAACCTCAACGAGCTCTTTTGGTATCTGCCTGATACCGAGTTCGGTCAGTCGGATTGCCGGTGGCATGGCAAAGATAACGGTTGCGATAACACCTGGGACTTCTCCGAGTCCGAAGAAGATGATAGCAGGAATCAGGTATACAAAGGAAGGCATGGTCTGCATGAAATCGAGGAAAATTCTCATGAAAGCCTGAAGTTTTGGGTTTTTGGCAGAAAGAATCCCGATGGGAACACCGATGACAAGTGAGATCGTCGCTCCGACAATGACCAGTGACAGAGTCTCCATAGTCTCCGGCCACAACCTGAGATCCCAGATTAACAGCAGGCACAACACCGTCATGATGGGGAGCTGAAGGAGTTTCAGGCCATTTCTGGTTGAAAGTGATGTATTTAGCCCCATAAATTTCGCCTTTCTTCTGACAAGGAAGTACATTAATCCGGATACGATCAGGATCATAAGAACCGGCGGAATAACCGTCAGTACAAATAAGGCGGCGTTAATGAAAGCATCAAGGACCGCGGTTATACCATCCAGAAGCCATCCAAGATTTGCCTTCATCCAGTCAACGATGGCTTCTACAGCATCTCCGAGCGGTATTTTGGGTATTGCGGAAGTATCAGCCATTATGCATCAGTCTCCTTTCTGCCTATTGCCGCAAGAACTGTGCCACGGACGATGATTCCCTTCAGTTTCTTCTCATCATTTACGACGGCAACCGGGTACTGGATGTCGGCTATCATGGGGATGATATCACTGACTGGTTCTTCAAGGTTTATCACCGGAATATCACGTATCAACACTTCACTGATGGTCTTTTTCTCTTTTAATGCCCGGACAGCATCGTCTACCATAATCAGGCCTTCAAGGACACGGTTTCTTCCGACAACAAAGACACTTGATATCCCGTATTCCTGCATCAGGTGCAGGGCAACGTGAGGTCCGTCACGAATCAGGATAAGTGGTTCCGGTTTTTTCATGATATCTTTGGCACTCAGAACCCTTGTCATATCAACGTCTTCAACAAACCGCTCAACGTAGGCGTTTTCAGGATTGGTAAGAATTTCTTCGGGCGTTCCTACCTGAATGATAGCGCCGTCTTTCATCAGAGCAATCCGATCGCCAAGTTTCAACGCTTCATCGAGGTCATGGGTGACAAAAATAATGGTTTTGTTGAGCCGTTCCCTGAGTTCTATGAGTTCATCCTGCATATCCCGCCTGATGAGCGGATCAAGGGCAGAAAATGCTTCATCCATGAGGAGAATATCAGGCGAACTGGCAAGTGCCCGTGCCAGACCAACCCGCTGTTTCATACCGCCTGACATCTGATCCGGATAACTCTCACCATATCCTTCGAGTCCGACAAGAGACAGGGCTTCTTCGGCCTGTGTGTACCGTTTTTCCTCTTTTATGCCCTGAACCTCAAGCCCGAATGCAACATTATCGAGTATTGTTCTGTGAGGGAGCAAGGCAAAATTCTGGAAAACCATGCCCATAAGGTGCCGCCGTGCCTGAATGAGTTCTTCATCGTTCATGGCGGTGATGTCGTGATCTTTGATCGTGATCGTTCCTTTGGTCGGATCGATAAGGCGGTTTATACACCGAAGAATTGTTGATTTCCCGGAGCCTGAAAGACCCATAATAACAAAGGTTTCACCCTCATAAACTTCAAAAGAGACGTTATTTAATGCAACAATATGATTAGTTTTTTCACGAATTTCATCTTTGGAACAATTTCTGTCGAGATATTTTAGTACCTTTGAAGGTTTTGACCCAAAAATTTTGTAAATATTATTTGCTTTGATGATAATCCTGTCATCATCTGGCTGATTATCTTCCATAAATTCACCCGGTTACCAAAAGAGGTAACGGTTGTTTTAATATTTCCTTTTTATATGCTATAGTATTACTTGCGTAAAAGCGGAGTGAGAAATCAGGGCGAATTAATTTGAACCACCTAATAGTTTTCTTTTGAAGCTTCTCCATTCCCGGTAATTTTTCAGAAACCCGGGCGCTACACCTATGGAACAAACGAGAATTTCACCATTATGAAACATTGGGATGATAGGAGAAGGGAAAACAAAAAAATGCCTGATGGTATCACTCCATCCCACTACTGCTCCTTCGATACACCGGAGCACATATCGGTTTTCTATCTGACGGTTCATAAATTTCTCCTGAATGTAATGTATGCCTGACGAGTCAGTTCAGAAAATCAGCAATCCTGTCTGAGGATTTATCTGTTCTAAAACGAGCAAACAACAGATTAGTATTGGTTTTTGTCAAGGATATGCCCACCGGCATGAGAAGCATCTCCACTGAATGTTGGAAATGAGGAATCCTCATTCAGTTCAGAAGCACCGTTACATGATACACGTGCGTGAGGAGTATAGGGTGGGTAGTACATGGCCTACCAGCTTTTACCCGTATCACCCGATCACCTGTCACACACCTGAGAAATACGGGATTATTTGCGAAACCAACGGCACATTACACTCCGATTGGGTACGGGTGACAGAGCAGGCACCCGTATTCACCCGTCCCAAACCTGTTAGACTGAAAAAAGCCACCACAACCCTCAGTTTCCACATCCCTGCTATATTTCACGCGTGCGTTATAATAGGGCATCTAAGAAGATGTGCTGTTTGAGTCATTAAAACAAAGGTCAACGAGGACAGTATAAAAGAATAACGTTGGGAGTTTGAGGTTACGTCAGGACGCCCCGGCCGAACTTCCAGATCTAAGCTCAAATTCCAGTTTAATTTAAAAAAGAAGTCCCCAATAATAATATTCTCTTTCTAGTATAAAATAACAGCCTCAAAAACCCTTTAAATCCTCAAAAGTCACAAATATCTATCTCCAAAATTCACAATCGCAATTTTTTCTCAATCATCTGTCCAGAAACGCGCAGATTTTCTCCTCATTTCAGTCAGTTTTAGCAAGACATGATCAGAATACCGCAGAGGGGTCTGTCAGGACATCACAACCATTTCATAACGTTACTCAGTCGAGACTCCGTGAGAGAAAAATATCTCTCGTGTGATAGGATACATAACAAAAGATCTAATCTCCAAATTGCCCAATAAGGTCCTCAGATATCTGAGACATATTGACAGAATAATCAGGTCATCAGGCAGGGGCACAAAAACACTCTCAAAACCCCCCGTTTTTGGTGATTCAACATACAGTAACACAAATTTTAAAAATCCACCATCCGGCCCCAATCCGCAAAAAATCCAATATAACCCGAGTTTTAACTGCCGATTCACTTGGCTCGATATTAATACCCCGTTTTGCGCATCTAATCAGGCATGGAAATACATTATCCGGATAACATGGATACGCTTTTTAAAAACGCAAGTGTCTTCGAAGAATGTTACGAACCCGAATTCTTCAGGTACCGGGACGCCGAGTTAACAAAACTCGCCATCAACGTCCACCCGGTTCTGCTAAACGCCGCTCCCTTTCATACTCTGCTGCAAGGTCTGCCCGGCACCGGTAAAACCACCACTGCCTGCATTGTCCTCAACCATCTCAGCACAAAAACCAACAACTGCTTCCCTGTATATATCGACTGCAAGGTCGAAAAAACTCCAACTGCAATTTTAAAAGCTATTATAACCTCCATCACACAGTCTCAGCTACCTGACGCCGGCATACCTATTTACGCTCTCTGTAAAAAACTTGGCAACCTGCTTTCCAAAAGAAACAAAATACTCGTCGTATGTCTTGATGACATCAACCTCCTGCTGAACAATAAACGCGTAAATGATACCATCTCCCTGTTGCTCAGGCTGCACCATGAACATCCGGGCATTCATGTCGGCATCATTGTCGTAGTGAGTGATATCGATTATGAAATTGAAGACGCATTTGACGCCATCACCCGGTCTGCCTTCCAGCCAGGCAAGATCTCCTTTCCGCCTTATACAAAAGATCAGATTACATACATTCTGAGTGAACGGGCTAAGGCAGCCCTCCATCCGGAGGTTATATCGAATAATCTGTTACAGGATATTGCCACAGCTGCCTTTATCGATAGTGACCTGCGGACTGGCATACACCTTATATTCCCGCCCACTCATAACGAGGTAGGTGGTACCACCCCAAGATCATAATACAGCTGCTCTTGTTTGTCAAGTATCTCACCCACCCTGAGTGATTTCCCCGGCTGTTCAAAACATTCAATGACATCCAGCTTATCCAACAGACCAGGCAACGTATAGTTCTTGAGAAGACCCTTCACCTGCATCTGTTTTTTGATGTAGGAGAGGTAGATCAGTGCCACAAACTGCACAAACAACTTTCCGTCAAGACTCTGCTCAGATGAGACCAAAGCACGACGCATGTTCAGGCGTTCCTTGAGGTTTCCGAAGGCTTTTTCGACAACATCTTTGTTGCGGTAGAGTTCAAGAGCAGTAATCGCATCCATTTTCTCATTGGTGATCAGGGCAAAAAATCCATAATATTGCTTGGCTTTGCTGACAATCTCGTCCCTGACTATCACTTGTGTCCCACGTTTTGGAGTTGTCTTGATAATGAAGTACTGCTGGTAGAGTTTCTCATGTTCAGGATCCCGTTTTCCTGATTCCAGTTCCTGTTTCAGTGCGATCAGCTGGCGATCAAAATTTTTCTCATCTTCGGCTGCCCGGTCGATGTTATAGTAATAGTGAATGTATAGACGGCGCGATTCCTGGAGAGTATCTCCTTTGTACGGACGTTTCTGTGTATAATTCCAGGTGGTTCGAACGGTTTGATAATACAGTTCATGGTCTTCACTGTAATGTTCGAAACTTCGAAACGTGTCATAGATCTCATCCAGCTCTTTTCTGATAAAGATCAGGGACATCTTGACAGACACAAGGAACTTCACATGATTCTGAAACAGGCTGTTAATATTGTCCTTGCTATAAAATCCCCGGTCCATGACCAACTTAACCCCCGAATAACCAAGAATATCCAAGTCTTCAAGCAGATGGCGTAATGTCTTGGAATCAGGAATATTCCCCGCGAGTTTTCTGTAGTAGAACGGGAGGTTAGACTCCTGCCCGAAGATGAGAGCCAGATTCAACTGTGGTAGTCGGTCGTGCTCCTTGTTGCGGCCATACTGTACTTGCCTGAGGGTTTCTGAGTAACTGGACAGAGTGGTTGTGTCATACGCCCAGAATTCCTTTTCTACCCTTTTTTTCCCCTGCAGGTTGAAGAAACGTTGTTTACTCCCCTCAGTGATGCTGGCGAACAGTTCGCTACTCCGCTGTGAGGTGATAGTATTGCCATACGGATGCTTGTGCAGGATTCCCCACTTCTCAAAACGGTATAGCGGCGTGCTGTCTTCAAGGATCAGATAGTATGCAATGGACAGGATTTGCCTGTAGGTGTCAGGAAAACACTGTTTCAGATCATGAGTGATCCCCAGTTTCTCACCAATAGTATCCAGCAGATAGGTGGCCCCATAAAAGGAGCGATGTAATCTCTTAGCTGCCTTTGATCCACGTTTCACGGGTGTATTACCTACTTGTGCCTTTCTGTTTCTTCCGTCAGTGGGGACGATTTCTCCTGTTTCTTTATTCACCCGCCCGATCAGGGTCCGCCTGGCACGTGATTGTTTCTTTTCCTTGTCCCAGTATGATACAGAGCGATAGGCATAGGTGATCCCGGATCGTTTATCTGTTTGATAGACAATTGCAACCATGGTGTTCTCTCCTCGTTATGTGTTATACATATAACACATAACGATGATAAAACTATCGCTTCGATACAGAAGAAGATTTTGAGATTTTAAGAATAATATGGAGTGGAATTTCTGAGCATGTTATGTGTTACCGGGAATGCAGGATACACACGCTAAGGCGCAGCGGTGCTCATGCGTTAATGGCCGGAAGATCCTCCATTGAAGCGGAGGATGTTCAGGCAATTCTGACAGATGGCAAGAACCCGCATCTGTATCACTCAGTCGAAATTCTTTCACCGCCCGAACTGAAAGTCCTCTACAAAATTATTGTTCTATCTGAGGAACTGTGTGCCACCTACCAATCAGGTTCTAAGAAACACCTCAGCGGGGATGTGCCGGACATACTGACCACCGGAAGACTGTATCGTGAGATGAACGAAGGTGAAGAGAAGGCAATGTCCAGTACGTCGTTTAATGAATATATCAACCACCTGAAGTCACTGCGTCTCATTGACACGCACAAATATAATCTGTCCACCCGTGGCAGGGTTATGGAGATTGTGCTTCGGCATGAGATTCGGGATGTTAAGGCGGCGTGTGAATATTACCTGGGTTATGACAGCGACTCCCAGCCGGAAGCGTGCCCGTGAGCGAAGCGA
>Ga0208902_1000456_pt1 | contig 21390 bp, 36 predicted proteins | sample AntAceMetag02UKH_FD_184767 | JGI IMG/M metagenome (GOLD analysis project Ga0208902, IMG submission 184767) | Saline lake microbial communities from Ace Lake, Antarctica - Antarctic Ace Lake Metagenome 02UKH (SPAdes) (version 2) | ecosystem: Environmental > Aquatic > Non-marine Saline and...
GTCTGCCTGAGCGTCTGTTTCTACTTTAAACATTACACCGAAACATATGTAAGTTACTGCTGCTTGGTTCCAACCATTTCCTAAATAAGCGTCTGGGGCTGCTGTTGGCATTCTTAATGCCATCCATTCAGCTGCAGTTAAATTGCCAGAGCTCATCTGCCATTCGTTGTAATTACTAGCGTCAGTTCCTATTCTTACAAATACATAATCAACGTCTGTAATGTCAGGTATCTTACAGCCTACTCCAACAAAGCCTCCTGCTTCGAATATCTCGCTAAAGTTAATTGCAGTAAAGGTGTTGTCAACACCTGCATATTTCTTATTGTCTGCTCCATTGACTTTATCGAAGGTGATGGAGCCTGTGCCGAAAACATGGTCAAGTGAGTCTGCGAGGTTAAGTGTATCGTTGCTTAAAGCTGCGTAGTCCGTGAAGTCATTACAGTTTGCTAAATCTAGTTGGCGTTGGTCTTTGGTTCTTAGTTCTCTCCATCCAGTAAGAGAAGCTTTGTCACATTCTCCTTCTGCTTTTAATGTGCGAGTTTGCCCTTCGTTTATCTGACCGAGTATATCTATGCCAACTTGACCATCGGCGCATACGTTCTGGGTCGCTACTACGTGTGTGCCTATTGTTCTTGCTGTATCAGCATCATTTATGTCTGCTTTGTTTGCTGCTGTTACTCCATCTGCTAAGGTTACTACTCTGGAAGCAGGGTTTTGTTCCATGTAGGAGATTTCTTTTAATACTTGCATTAGGCTTATGGGAGTGGCATCTGTGGCAGTTGATTTTGCGTCTGCTTGGGCACCTTGTGTTACGTCTGCACCGTCTGCTATTGTACAGGCTCCACTGAAGGTGGATACGACGGCTCCTGATGCATCTATGGCTTGGACTGCTAGGACCATGTTGCCTACGACTCTAGCAGTGTTGGCTGCTGATATTAACCATCTATTGTCGGAGGCTCCATCTTTTCCTTCTACTGCTCCTATTTGTACGTCTGATATTCCTAGTTCTACATCGTTTTTTGAATTGAAAGTCATTTTTATATCTCCTTAGATGGCTCTATCTATATAATGTCTTGGTAACTGTATTCTGTTTGGTTCAAAGTAAGTATTAAACACCTTTTCTGCTTTAGAGTGTTTAATGTATCCCATTCTTATTAGTCCACCTACTATGGCTCTCCAACCTCTTCCTAGTATTCTTTCTTCATAGGAATCAGCAAAACCTGTGGCTATTATTTCTTTGACTCGGTTACGTTTGTTGGCTTGGAGTAGTTCATTAAAATTTATGGCTGCTGTTGATAGTTCATATATGTATCCGTAGGGTATGGCCATTAGGTGTTTAGTACTACAGTAGAGTCCTTGTACGGGGTAGTCAGAACGGCCTGATGGGTATACAATATGGTTCGTGTCTATCCATAGGTCTTTGTTGCATTTACGTAGTTTATGTATAAAATCGAATGTGAACATTATTACCTCAAGAATGGGGACTTATTGAATGTCCCCAAACTTCAAATAATACTATTATCCACCTGTGGCTGCGCCTCTGATTTGGATACAAAGGTCTGCACTTGCACCTTCATGGTCACTGAAAGAACCACCGATGTACGAACTACCGAACTGCATCTTGTAACCTACGGTAGCTATCTGGTTCAATGGATCGGACGATCCACCACTGCCTACCTGTTTGGTTATCAATTCAATGAAATCTGAATCGAAAGATGTGAATGCAAAGGCATTCTTAGCAAACATGAGTGATCTATAAACATTAATCACTCCTGTATTAGCTACGGAGCTGATGTTGCTAGATTCTACTACTCTAGCACCGTAGACTTTGCCAACTTCGCCTTTTAGGGGTTTGTCAGCTAATCCTGCTACGTACTTGTTTAGTTCAATGAAGCCACCTGCGGAGGTGTCACTCTGGATGTCCATACTGATGAGGGGGTGGACTACCCATGAGTAATAGCCATCATCCATCATTGGGGCATCTTGTCCTTTGAGGACTCTTACGGCCTTTATGGAATCTTGGGCTATGAATACATCATTGGCTGTTACGGTGTTGTCTGCGGCAATGCCACTACCTACGTACTGTATGTTGGATGTAGCACCTGCTATGCATACGTTACGGACTACTGAATCTGCTGATTTAGCGGCATCATAGCTAAGTTCTTTAACATGATCCTCTAATACAGGGTCAATAGCTGTAGAGATTAAGAGATCAGTTATGGGGATGTACTTACCATACTGATTCATACTGATAGTGTACTTGTTGGTTGCTAGGGAACTAGCGGTTGGGGTTACACCTTCACTTAAAGTGCTTAAATCCTCAGCTATGTGTCCATATCTCAATACATAGCTGTCTTTACCTGTTCTACGAGGGTGGAGCATTTTCTTACCTAATTGTACTATTACGAGCTTTTTCTTTGCTTGTTCTAGAAGCAATTTGAAATAATAACTGTGTAAGTTATCACTCATGTTGGTTGTATTTTGTGCGAATCCTGCGGAAATCATAATTTAGCTCCTTAAATCTCTACTCGTCGTAGCTTAGATCGCCTTTTTCAAAGGCAGCTTTCATTTCGGAGGAAGAGAGTTTAGATATGTCTAGTTTCTTGGTTTTTGTGGTACTGGATGGTCCTTCAATCTTAGCTTTCCCTTTTCGACGATGGTTGTCTTCGCCTTTTTTAGCTCCTTTTATTGCAGCTTCTTTTGCTATTTCGGCTGCGTGTACTCCTCTAGCGGCTAAGTGTAGGATGTCTAGGAGTCTTGGGTCGTTTTGTAGACCTTCGGCCATAATCATGTCACCGTACTGTGTTGCTATGTTTGCCATGATTGGTTCTAATTCAGCGAAGTCACTAGCTGTGTCTTTTACACGAGCGTCGTAGACTCTTTTAAATTCGCTGGCTTTTACGTCTCCTTTTACTTCTCCCATTACTTTACGCATTCTTGCGTCTAGGGCTGCTTCGGGGTCTGAAGCTAATTCGTCTGCAAATCTTTTAAGGCGTACTGCTTTTTCCTCTGCGGATTCTCCCCTTTCTAGGGGTTCTGCAATGGATGTGCGGAGTTTTTGTATTTCTGAACTCTGTCTGCCTGTAAAGGATTCTAGTTCTGAATATGCTTTAAGCACATCTGCTTGGGTTTTGAACCTTCCTGGTACTACCCATTCTTCTTCGCCTTCGGAAGTTCCCTCAGTATGGGTATCGTCTGAGGCTTCGTTAGATGTTCCCTCATCTTCTGAGGCATCTTCTGCTTTGGATTCCACATTACTCTGAGTTCCCGTATTTTCGTCGTCAGTGTTGGCTTCTTCCTGATCTTCGATAATTGCGGCTCTGAGTTCGTCTAGTGACTTTTCCATTGTATTTCTCCTTGGTTACGTTGTCTATAAATCGTATTCTCTTATGTTTAGTTCGTCTTCTATTAGTAACTGTATGTCGTGGTGTAGTTTTTCTTTTATTGTTTTTGCTGATTGTATTGTCATTATTATACTACTGAATGCTCTATGTCTTTCTTGTAGTGTTATTATTTTATTGAAGTCTTTTTCTATTAATAGGGCATCTACTAGTACTGATTTTACTTTTTCTAGGTGGGCTACAAGTATGGGCCAGCCATCTTGTTGTGTTAGGTTTTCTAGGGCTTCGTATTGTCTTACTTCGGTTAGTTTGGATTCTTTTTCACTAATCATTTAGAACCTCCCCCTTCACCCTCTATTTGTTCTATGGGTACTACTTGTACTGGTTGACCCTTCTCATCTACTAGTTGTCCTTCTCCCATGTCTACTACTATGGTTGGTCCTTCTGGGTTTATGTATTTTTCGGGATTGCTGAATCCTTTTAATTCAAATGATTTGACTAGAATCTCCCTTAAGTTGGCTACTCCTGGGTTTACTTTTTCTATTTGGCCTATTACTTGGAGTAGGTAGTTTAGGGATTCTGCTTGTTCTGCTACTGTTTTTCTTATTGGGGTTGATTCGGGGACAAAGTCTATGTCGGCTTTAAATGCTGCTGAGTCTAGGGTAGCGAAGGGGTTTGTGTTGTCTCCGGTTACTCTATATTCTAATTGGTCTTTAGAGCCATCGCCTAGGAATTGTCTGTTGTACCAGAGGATTATTCTAGCTAGGGGTCTTATGAATGTGTATTGTAATAGTTTAGCTTTAGATGTCATGCGTAAGCCTGTAGCGGAGGCTAGGTAGTTTATGCCTGTGGCGGTTCTACCGAAGGCTGCGCCTACGTTGCTTACGTCTTGGCGGGGGTTTAGTATTTGGGTTGTGTTTTGGATGTCGTAGTCTATGTGGCCTACTTCTTCTACTGATGCAGGGTTGGGGCCTGTGTTTTCTAGTTTTTGGATTCCATTGATGTCGTCTGTTAGGATTACTTTGTCTGGGCTTGTGTAGAGTTCTCTGGTGTTTATTCCTGATTGTCTTTCTACTAACCACATGCTATTTAATGATTGGTTGGTTCTGTCTAGTCTGGCGTTTCTTAGGGCTGTTGATTCTGATATTAGGCCTTTTATGTGGTTTAGTTCACCGTAGCCGTAGGCTTCTCCGTCTATGGGGTAGTCGTAGGACATTACGAAGGGTTTGAATTTGTATTTGAAGGGGTTTGGGTCTTTTCTTAAGAGGATTGGTTCCATATCATCTGGGTAGGCTAGTACTATTAATGTTGCTTCTTTGTAGCCTTTACCTAAGTCGTATCTTCCCCACCATTCTATTACTCTCCATTTGCCTTGGTTTTTTGATTGTTGTTTGGATTCATTGCTGTATAGGGCTAGAGAAGCTTCTTTTGATTTGTCATAATCTGGTTTGGCTGCTGGTACTGATTTTTCTGATATTGGTATGTTCTTGTCTTTCTTACCTAGTATCTTAGATATTTTAGATTTACCTCTCCAATAGTTGTCATTATCTAATAGTTCATCGGGGTCTCTATATACTTCGTGGGCTACCCAATCCATCTTCTGTACGTCGCAATGGGCAGTACCTTTTGGTATTCTAAATTCAAATAGGCTTAGGTTGTAGAATCTTGGACCGTCGAACATTACATCATCTCTAATTAGGCTTTTGGGTTCGCCTGATTGTTCATCAAATTCTATTTCATGGGGTTCTAGGTCTACTTCTATTGTGTCTTCTTCCCAGATTACTTTCATTACAGAGTTTCCTAGTTTGGCTAGGTTTCGGAAGTATTTTCTAGTTTCGGGGTAGAAGTCTCCTACTTCTAATTGCCATTGGGTAAACTCACTTACGTCTTCGGCTGTTTCTGTGTTTTCTGCTCCTCCGCGTCTTGGGGAATATGGTATGTATGGGGTTTCTCCGAACATTAATTCTATTAGGTTGTCTACGAAGGGTTCTATTTGTTGGAAGGCTATTGGTAGGGCTAGGTTTGCTCTGCCTCTGGGGGTATTCTTTTTGGCTGCGCCTCTGGTATAGAGGTATTCAAAGGTGTTCCATTTCTTTCTTAGGGGGCGATAGAATGTTTCGGAGTCTCTTATAGCATCATCTATATAGTCTATACATGCTTTATCGGCTCTCTTTTGGGACTTGTTTTTATATTGTCTGGACATTTAGATGCCTATATGGGGAATCCTGTTGTTGGATCGTATTGTTGGGCTTGGTGTTTGTCGTAGGATTTGTTGGAATGGACTGCTGATATTCTTGTTACTAGTACTTGTTCCCATGCTAGGGCTAGTGACATTATTCTATCATCTCTTGCAGAACCTTTGGCTCCTAGTTTGCCATTCTTTTCATCTACTACGAATGTGCTTAGTTCTCCTATGGTGTATTTGTCGTATACTTGGAGTTCACCATCTCTTAGGGCAGCTTTTAGGTTGCTTATTAGGTTACTCTTGTTAGAACCTGTAGTACGCCATCCTATTGTTTTAGTCTTCTTTTTGGTGTATTGATCGTATTCGTATCTTTTATATAGGTATGGGTATCTTAAGCTATTGGAGTATACTCCTGAGAGGTTTGATATTACTGCATGTCCACTGTTGTTCTCTTCTACTATTATTCTAGCTCTATTGAAGAAGTATCCGGCTTTGTATAGTTCTGCTGCGTAGTTGTCTTCGTCTATTGCGGGGGACCAGTAATTAGCTACTAATGTTCCAGTGTTGCAATCTATTACTTGGGCGCAACTGGCATCTTTACCCTTACCTTCTGCTACATCTACACCTATGGCGTAGGTATGTGTGGATTTGGGCATTATGAATATGCGCCAACCCATGAACTCTTCGTCTTTGCCTTTATATATTCTTGGTTCAAATTCTATTTTCATATTATTTAGCTGATATTCTTAAATCACCTTTGAATGTAGCGTCACGACCGTTTATCCATAAGCCTCTTACAATGTCTGCATCAAAGATTGAATGGGCTCCGCTTAGGAAGCATGTAATGGGGTCTTCTGGGTATTTCTTTAAGAACTCTGATTCGTTGTCACCTGATTCACTTATCTTGTTTCTACGCCATATTATGTGGTCTTCGTGTAGTTCGTATTTATCTATTAGCTTTTCTTCTTTATCTGTGGGTACGTATTGTCGGGGTCTTTTTAGGTAGGGTATATCTTGATGTTCTGGGTAGTGCCACCACCAGGGGTAGAAGTGGCATGTGAAGAGGGAACTGTCTGGGTCTGTTAGGAAGTTGCTCCAATGTTCGTAGAATATGCCTGATGCTCCATCGGGGGTACTTTCCATTACTACGTGGCCTGATAGGGGGACTGATTCTATTGATTCTTCTATTCTACTATTGGGGACAAATGCTGCTTCGGCTATGTGTAAAAAATCCAAGGTTAGTCCCTTGGTTTCTGTGGCTACCATCATTATACTACCTGTTTCATCAATGTGTAGCTCTGATACGTTATCTACTGTGTTTGTTACTGGGTAGAAGCAGCCCCAATCTTTTTGAAATTGTGTGAAGGCATTTTTAGTTATTCTGAAGTATTTTTTAACATTTGGTAGAACGTGGGCCATAATACAGGCATTGTTTCCATTGTTAAATAGGCACATGTCTAGGCCTATTATGCAGGATAGGGTTGTTAGTCCTATTTGTCTCATCTTTAGTACGGAGTCTCTATTTGTTCTATGGTCCCAATAGTGGTCTTGTACTTTATTCATTCTAAATGATATGTATCTACTGCGTTCGCCTGGTATTGCTCTTTTAGGTCTTATCTTATAAAGGTTGTTTAAGCGTTCTTTTGGGCCTAATTCAATCATCTTTTCTCTGAAAAAGGCTTGTAAAACAGCAATGGGCTCATTATTAGCAGCCATTGAATCTATCTCTTTTAGTACTTCTTGGAATCGGGGGGTATAAGACATGTATTTGATATTTCCCCTCTATACTAGATTATACCACATAATCGTCTATATTGTCAATATTATATGGGTCTATGATAGAATATCCATGTGCGTCTTCTTGGAGGTAGTCTAGGCTACTAGGGTAACTATACTCCTCTACTAAGTCTGCGTAGTTGGAATATTGTCCTTGGGGGGTTTGATCTAGGATTTGTTGCTTACTTAGATTTACCGTTACCTGACTTCCAAGTTGGGACAACAAGGCTTTGTTTACGATTATCATTGTAGGTCTTCTTTTCTGTTTCAGAGAGGAATTTAGCTACTTCTAGTACGTACTTCCTAGCACCTTCTCTTACTCTGGGGTCTTCGTCCATTAGGTCACTATGTGCTGTATCTAAGGCTAGGCCCATTAAATCATGCTTCTTTACCCTATCTAGTGTACTGTCCTTTAGTGAAGCTACTTTAGCGTCTATTACATCTTTTATATAGTACTTATCTAGGTTCTGTCTACCTATATTGGCTGCATCACCCTTACTTGTAGTGTCATAGGCTACTAGAGCGGCTTGTGTAGCATTACCACCGTTGTCTACGTAGGCATCTACAAATTGTTGTTGTTTTATAGATAGGCGTTTAAGTTTATTACCTTTACTCATATATAATAATTATATCATATTATAGGCAATACTGTCAAATAATGGCAGTTTAGTGTAAAATATAAAAAATAAAATAAAAGGGCTTCTTTCTCTGCTGGCTAGAGATGTTAGTTTAGGTCATTAACACTCACCCCCTTAAGTATGTGGGGTACGGGGGGGTATGTTACATATATAGGTATATACGTATAGTGTATAGTATACCGTACTATGTATATTATATTACTGTACTAATGTTTAATATGTATATGGTATGTCTTATATGGTATGTGTATATCATGTAGGGTATATAGTATATATGTCATGTACTGTATATAGTATTCTATTACTTATTATAAGTACGAATGTTACCGTAGGTATATATTAACGTATACACGTACAGCTATTGCATCATGGCTAGTTATTACATACTAATTTGTATTAGCACCCTATATATACTCTTATAGGTATATTGTCACTTATACCATGTAGCTCTTTATAGTCTTATACCTATAGGCTATTAGTGTATATTATTTAATATTGTATTGATATTATTGGTGAATAGGGATAACACGTAGGTATATTGTATTGCAGTACAATTATATCAGCTAACTATACACAAAGACCCCCTGTAAACGTCTACAAAGGGCCTAGAAGACACGATCATCTAATAATGGTACTCAGGTATCAGATAGCACACTATCATCTGCTGTAGGGCATTCTGTGAAGCTTGAGGCGTATGTACCAGTTAGCTCCATGATATGCCACGTATTAGAACAATCTAAATGATTAATTACCCAATGCCTTGCCTCGGTAATACTTTCAGACTTGAATGCTATTGGCTCAAATATATGGCTATTAGTTGCTATTGCAATATACTTCATAAAGTCCCCCCTTTATAGTGTACCTACAATTGATATCCATATAAATAATGATACCACACCCTATACCACACACTTTGCTGCATTACCTTTAAGCATATGATAAATCATAACACCAAAGTTGACCGACATTAATGCTGTAAGCAACATAATATTTAAGCTCATACTACACCCCCATTATTATAATGGATTACACGGTCAACATAGGCCTTAAATGCTTTAATGGTCTTATCTTTACTTGATTCCAATATTATTGCTTTATAGGTAAAGTTGACAGGCACTATTGCATAATACCCATTCTTAACCTTCTCAAGCTTGTATTTATAACTCTTATATTTCATAACACCCCCTTATGATAACACTTCATAGTTAGGATTGCTCTCCAATTCACTTATAAATTCATCCTTTGTACAATCCAGACCATATTGATCAAAGGTACTGTCAAACTCTCCTCGTTCATTATAGTCTGCTACATATAGACCTATCTCATACTGTTGGAATAATAGTGTCCTTATTTCACCCGTTTTCATTATCTTTATTTTCATAATACACCCCCCTTTGATAAGGTACAGAATCCATCAGCAACCAATGCCTTTGCTATACGGCCAATACTACCTTGCATCCTCCATGCGTCACCTGTATTAATTAGTTTTTGAAATAGTGCAATAATTGCTTCATTGTCCATATCACCTTGTTCGAATGCCATTATCATATCAATGATATCCATTAATTCCCCCCTTACTTGGCTAGTTTGTTTTTAATGATATCGTGTAATAATGTAACTTTACCGCGTACAGTTTCATGGGATAGTTTATATTTCTTCCCAATATCCCTAAAGGATAAATCATTCATATATCTATCAAGGTACATTGCTGATTCGAGACTATTGTTTATAATACCTTTTATTTTATCAATAATATCATTGCATTCTAATTCCTTAGTAATATCATAAGTATCATGGTTATCATACACCATCGGTAAAGGAGTATTGCTCTTATTATTGCTCGGTACTCGTATCAATGAGCCTGTATTTTCAATAGCCCGTACAATAGTTTGTTTAATCCAATATGAGGCATAAGTTGTGAACTTGGTACCCATATCATCCCTATAGCGTGATTTTGCAAGTATTAATCCGATGTTACCTTCCTGCACTAAGTCGTCAAAGTCGAGGCCTCTGTGTTGATACCTCTTTGCTATTGACATCACTAGTCCTTTATTTTCAGTAATTAGTCTATTAGTTACCATATTATATCCCCTTTCCATGATATACAGCATCCCTAAAACGCTGATAATCGAAACGAGGATTATCATTTATAAATATATCTGATATTTTATCAACTAATGACTCAAACCGAATACAAAGCGCCACATTTAATTCAAATGACACATCTTTATAGCTATCACCATTCCATTCAATACTTAGCATTTTAGCAAACTTTACATAATCTTTTTTTCTCATAGTATTACTCCCTTTGGTTAATTTATCGTTATAGGTATAAATAGCCTTGCTTGGCTATATTGTGCATTGTCTACATACCAACCGACATATCCCATACTTTGAATATATACATCCCTATCCCATAAATGTTCCCTTGGTAAAGTATTGAGATTATATAATTTAGTACTATCTATTTCAATAATATGCTGAATACAGTTGCCGAATAGCCATTCCTCAAATCCTTTATTGTCAATGTACCAATTACTTTTAAGAAGGTATCCGGTCAATAGCTTCCCAGTAGAATCAAATTCTTTGGACTCTCTACCCATACACCCCTTGCCCTGATACTTTGGGTCAACTACTTTTAATCGTTTTTCACTGTAATGATATAGTTTCATAGTTGTAACCCTTATATGAATTCAGTTTGTGATTGAATCACCTCAAAATAGATACATGACTCTTTCCAGTTGAATTGGTTATAATCCTTTATAAATTGCCTTATCTCATCGACTAATTGGGTAACAACTTCAAAGCGTATATTCTTATCAAATATCCTCTCCTTTCTTGTCAATGGGTCCTTAGTCCATGCACCATCTACAGGGTATGAAGTATATCCTCCAAAATGTGACATTAGCCTATTAGTAAAATGCTTAGTTACTTTGTGACTCGGTACATAGAACATCACTTTCATAATATAACCTCCCTTTCGGTTGACTGTTATTGATTGTTTTCTATATTCATTAGCTCACATTCTTCTTGTACTACTGGGTGCCACAGTTCGCTTATCTCACTTCCCAATTCATAGTTATCCCTTGACCATTTTCTAAACTCGACTACCTCTTCTTGATTTAGTTGTCTAAACAACACTTGGATATCCATATAATCCCCTTTCGGTTGACTACTATTTACAGAAATTGCACTTAACTTGTGTCTTATCTAAGCAATGCCTAGCACAAAAGATACGCTTAGCCTCTTTACATGTCTTACTTGCCATTGTAGAGCATTCGTAAGTCCAGTTTCCACGACCATTCTTAAGGAATATGTCTATTTTCTTGTGTGTCTTAAATGCCACTTTCATAATAACCCCCTTTCGGTTGACTGCATTTATAATGTTTTACTTCCATTCCACCTTAAATATCTGTATTCTACCGCCATTATTAGTGCCGATACATTTAGTATGTTTATGCCTTGACATACCATTCGACGGGCGATGGAAGTATACTCGTAAACACTCTCCACAATTCGTGCATATAGCCTCATGGGTATGATAGCTCACATAACTACGTGCATAAGCATCAGGCCTTGCACCTAATGCTAGAGCCATTTCTTTCCACTGTATCCCATGCCCCGCATCAAATCCCACTAATGCGTGTGCAATCTCATGTCTCACGGTATTCAATACCACGGCTTTATCGTTTGCTAGAATCATTCGACGATTGAATTTTAATTTCTTGCAGAAAAAACTACATAATCCCAATGATTTTGTTAACTTTGCGGATATGGCCCATTTCCATCTAGTATGAGACAAGTAAGTATTGAATTCGTGAGCTATTAGTTGTTCAGCGTGTACTAATTCCATAATGCTCCCCAAGTTATAATATTTTATTCATCATATCCCTAGATACCAATACTATACCAGTATCGGGTGCGGTACGTTTAATCTGTTTTTTTAACCATCTATTTAATGACTTCATACATATATGGATATGCAAGTAATCTTCCCCTTCCTGTATTTCATGCATATCAATAACTGCTATAGGCTCTAAATGTTTCATATTGTCCCCTTGTGTAAAATTAGATTACCATAGTCTAGTGGGCGTGTCAAGCAATAATTACTAGTCATCCATACTAATTTTATGATATAACCTAGAGGAACTTGGCATACAATATACAATAGCAAGTAGCATACCAAGAATAAATAATATGTCAATAATAGATCGAAATGGCGTACAATATTTTTGGAATATTTCTACTAAATCCGAGAAATACCGACTATGCCTTGGGTATTTGACAGTATTATAAACAATATGGTATAACTCTTAAGAGTGTTGATAGTTACTTAGGGGGGATTATAATATGATTACTAAGGTATGGAAGGATGAATTACAGCGTAGATGGTATTTACCTGATTCTGAGGCATATCCTTACATATCTGTATCCACCATTGTAGGTATTGCTAAAACATATAGATATAAAGACTTTAAGAAAGATGAGAAATCAGCCCAAAGACTTAAAAAGGCAGGTCAGATAGGTACCGATATACATGCAGTGCTAGAGAAGTATAATAGAGACATATTAGGACAACCGTTTAACATTAATCCCAAACTACAAGCAAGATACTCACATATATTAGAAAGATATATTGATAAAGTTGCATTAATATCAATGAATGAAGGAGAAGTAAAGATATTAGAAGTAGAAAGACAATGTACTCACCCAATATACAAGTATGCAGGTAGATTCGATGTATTAATGCAAGTAGGGGATGATATAGAACTATGGGACTATAAGACTGCTAGAAGAATACACGAAGAAGAAGGATGGGGCTTAGTAGCATATATGATGGCTTTAAGACATGAAGGTATTAATGTTAAAAGAGTACGTATTATACATATAGACAAGGTAAGTGGTAAGATAACAGATTTAAAGTATAAGAATAATAATTTTATGTTCTTACACTTCTTAGGCTTAATAGAAACATTCAAAGGTATGTACTTCAATGATCTATTAAAAGGACGAATACATGACATAGAAGAACTAGGAGTTAAGTATAAATGGCCACTAGAAGAATTGACAAATAACTACATACTATGGTATAACCAACACAAAGGAGATAACACTATGAAACTCGAAGAGGTAACAGGATTAGGCGATAAGCCAACATTTAAGAAAGACCCTAACAGAGTAGATTTCAGTGAACCAGTATCAGGAGTAATATTAGGCAATGTACCTAGTAGATGGGTACATAAAGTAGGTAAAGATAAAGTATTTACATGTGAAGGTAAAGATAAATGTGAAAGATGCGCATTAGGAATGAGAAAAGTAGTACAGTTTAAAGCTAATTTCCTTACCATTGATGGTACTGATAAACCTATAATTAAGTTTATCGAATCAGAATCTTCAAGATTGTATTTTGCTCTTTCTGATGCCTTTGCATCTATCAAAGATAGTGGTGGTGATCTTAAAACAGCAGTACTCCAAATTACGCGTACAGGTGAAAAGTTTGAAACCCAGTACAAAGTTGAGAACGTAGAACCTAAACATAAAGCATTTAAAGACATAGAATCCACTATATCTGATATGGAACCATTTGAGTTAGCTTTTGCAAAGCCCGAAGGAGGCAATGCATTAGCAGTAGATAGGACTAACATAGTAGAGGGTAAATAATGAAAAGTATATTTTTGGAGGGTATAGAACAAGCAATAGAAAAGGCCTATACTGCTCTTGAAACATTGAAACAGCTTGATAAAGAAGAAGAAGAGCTTAATAAGGCTATGATAAGTACTCTAAACAATGTAGTGAAGGGATATATTTATGAGTAAGAAAAGTAAACAGAGTGTTAAGTCAATAGCATTAACAGCAGATTGGCACGTAGGTAGTATGACAGGACTATCTGCAATCCCTAAGAATGATACACAAAAGGCATTACTAAGTAAGTTTAAAGAATGTATTAGTATGTATGGTAAGCCTGATATGTTAATTATTAATGGGGATGCTACTGATGGGGATCAGCGTAAGTCAGGTGGTGTAGGCCTATCCGAAGCTGATCTTAGAGAACAAGAAAAGGACGTAGTAGCACTCATTAAACTATGGAAACCTAAAGAAGTATTTTTAGTGAGTGGTACTGCTTACCACGTAGGACTAATATCTAGTGAACAAAGAATAGCTGATACTCTTAATGATTATTGTAATATAAAGGCCACATATATACGTAAATTAAACTTAATTATCAATAATTGGTTTAGATTTCAAGCTAGGCACTTTATAGGCTCATCCAATAACCCAGCAGGTAGGGCTACAGCAGCAGGTAGAGCCAATATGTGGGAAATATTAAATGCTTACCAATCAGGAGATAAAGCAGCAGATTTATCAGTATTTGCTCACGTACATTACTATGATTTACACCAATCAGCATTTGGCACCACTATGGTATTACCATGTTTCCAAGCATACGGTACACCCTATGGTGATGAGAAGTGTAGTGGCCATATAGACATAGGTATGGTAAACCTAATAGTAGGTAAAACAGAGAAAGAAGGTTGGTCATGGTCAAAACAACTGTACTCGGCAAAAATAAAGTCACGAAACCTAAAACGATAGAAGTATCTTGGGAAGACCTTTTAGAAACCACTAAAGAAGTACCCAAAGACTATAGGAGTATTAAAGAAATTAGTAAAGAAGCAGGATTAAGCCAATCAGCTACAAGAATAAAACTAGCTAAGTTACTTGAACAAGGACTAGTAAAGAAAATAGTACGTTGTAATACAGCTTATTATACATTAAAGATAGGTAAATCTGAATAAAAGGAAATACATTAAGGACAAACAATATGAAAATACAGCCTATTAAAGACCCAGAGTATATAGCTTACATAGAAAGCTTACCATGTACGGTATGTGGACATATATCTGGAGGTAATAGGAAGATATACAATGAATACCTTGATAAGTATACTTATAAGCCCTGTAAGAATACAGCACACCACGTAGATATAAAAATGACTAGAACTAAGAATGACCATAGAGTATTACCTATGTGTAGTCACTATGTAGTAAGTGGTAAAGGTACTAATGATTGTCACTTAATGGAACATTCCTCTGGTGGTAATAAAAGTAAAGAATATAGACAAGCTCAGGTAGAATTAGCTGATAAGTATTATCAAGAATTTTGTAATTTAAACGACATAGAGGCAGGAGTAGCCCCTGAGGATTCATGGGAGTTTGAAAATGAAGACCTATAAACTAACTAAAAAGCAAATAAAACAATTAGAGAAGCAAGAATATAAAATGCTCCTCAAACACCCCGCTATTAACCTAATATATTGCTACCCACATACTAAGCAATACAAACTACTAACATTACTAAGTGAACTAATAGGTGAAACATTTGATGATGGATACAATACAGCAATATGTGAAATACGCAATAAATTAGATAAATTGGATAGTACATTGAAAGAGGTATTTTAATGCCAGTACAAGCTATATACATAGATGTTGATCTTACCCTAATAGATGCTGATGGTAAAGTATATCCTGGGGTAGCAGCAGCATTACAACGATATAGGCGTATGTATAGCCTTATGGTATGTTGGAGCCACACTGGAGGTCCCTACGCTAAAAAGACATGTACTGATAATAAACTAGACCAGTATTTTGACCTATTTCTCCATAAACCAGATATCATAATAGATGATGATCCCCAATTCTTACTAAAGTATGCACACATACTTAAAGTAGATAATAAAGCATGGTGGTTAGAAGCTATGACTAGATTATACGGTAAAAAGGTTGATACTAAAGTACAAGCAAAGTTAGTAAATAAGAGGGGGAGAAAATAAATGGATATATACCAGGAGGTATCTAAAGAACAACTATTAGAACTATTTGATCTATTCAATGAACAGAATAGAGGTATTTTAGAAAGAAAAGGTAATGATTACTCAGGAGGTAATGATAGACTTAGAAATTTCAAAGCATCTAAAATCGTTAAGGTTAAACCAGAATATGGAATACTAGTACGTATTATTGATAAGATTACTAGAATTTCTGAGCTACTTGAACACGATGCTATGGTTAAGACTGAAAGTATTGAAGATACAATCAGTGACATGTCAAATTATATATTTCTTCTATATGCTCTTATTAAGAGTAAGGGAAACAAATGAAATATAAACTAGACAATAAGACATTACAATACTTTAAAGATCGTTGTGAGTATTGGAAACATTTACTATGCGTACAATATGGTGTAAGCTATGCCTGGACTAAAAATAATACCGTAGAGGCCAGTGTATCATACGATACCTCAAGCCGTACAGCCACAATATACTTAGCTAGAAAATGGGAACTAAAACCCACTAATAAGGATTTAGACATTGCAGCATTGCATGAGATATGCCATTTACTATTAGCACCCATATTTGAGATTTGTGATAGGTATTACAATAAAGATTACTTAATAAATATAGAACATAGTATTGTAACAGGACTTGAAAACATAATAGGGAGGAAAATATGATAGCATTCGGTAATAAGGTAGACATGATGGACTTTTTTAAGTTTGTACTCAAACGACTAGAAAAGGACTTAGGAGAATCAGCATTTGAAGTAAACCTATCAATAATGCCAGTAGATAAGTCCAACCTACAAGTAGTATATGATTCATTCCAAGCTTATCAGAAATCAAAGAAGAACGTAATACAATCAAGCTATACACCAGGACTAGATATAAATACATAAAGAGCAATAGTATCAAAATATGTTAGAACAGTCACAATATAACTATCAAAATTTGATACAATAAGGGAGAGGACTACAATATGGATGATGATCCTAAACGAATACCAGCCATATGTAAATTACTCGAAGAGGCCTGGTTAAAGGTACCAGAACAAAGATTTGGCCAATTCTTATCTAATTACGTATATGGACACCATGTAGACATATTCTATAAATGGGATAAACATGTATTAGAAATGTTAGAGGTTATATTACATAAAGGTAAACATGCCCCCAAAGCTACTAGAAAGAGGAAGAAGTGAACATAGAACAATACATATCAACACCCGAAGTTAAAAAGATACTATACTATTGGAGAAGAAGATATAGTACTAACTGTACATTATACACCAAAGAAGAACTATTAGCAGAAGCATACTTAGGAGCTTGGGAAACAATCTTAAAGTACCATTCTAAGCCCTTCCAAGAGCTATTAAAGCTCATATCCCTAGGTGTCAAGTGGAAACTATGCAACTACATATCTAAACAATCTACCTGGAAGCTAATAAGTGTTACAGAACACATTGAAGAAAAGGGACATTCTAATAATATAGAGGGTAATATTTATGTTAAAGGTAAATTAGATAGTTTAGATATCAAAGAGAAGTTAATAGTTACTAAGACATTAAAGGGATACACTATGCCAGAGATAGGTAAATCCCTAAATATATCTAAACAACGAGTATTCCAATTACTTAGAAAGTGTGGTAAAGATGAAGATAGATAGAATAGGATTACCAGTAGTATCTATACTACCATACCTAGGTTATGATTATAGACACAATGTATGGTACGTAGCATGGCTCACATGGCAATTTGCAATAGCTATATAAGGTAACTAGGTACATTACCCCTATTTAGGGGGTGATCGTTCAATACAGGACATCCTAGAGCGTTTGGGGGGTATATAATGAATAATAAGGAATATGCTGATGCATTGAGAGAGATTGCACAATTCTATGAAGATAATCCCACATTTGTACAGGCATCTAAGATATTTGAGATATTTGGAGTCAGTGGTAAGGAGGATTTTGTTAAAGCTGCAAAAATGTTGGGTAAATGTAAAAAGGTATATGTAGATAGTATGGCACATTTAGATCGTGATTTTGGGGGTATAGTATTGAGGGTCGTAGAATTTAGGGTTAATGTCTGTACAAAAACGGTAGTAGGTAGAAAGAAAGTAATTAGAAAGGTACCCGTAGGGTACGAAGAAAGGGAAGTTGAAGAAGATATTGTAGAGTGGGATTGTGGTGAATCATTGCTTAAAAGGGCTAAAGAACATGCTAAGGAAAAATTTAATGACTAAGTATATGGCTATAGACATAGAGACTACTGGCCTAGATTGGACTAGGTGTGGTATAGTAGGTATAGGGTCTTATTCTAAAGAGGATAAGGTAATAGGCTTTAGTAAGGAGCTACCTGATCTTGAGGGCTATGAGACTATTATGCACAATGGTTCTTTCGACGTAAAGGTAGCTAAAAAAGCAGGTATTGAAATACCCTACGATCATGATACTATTTTAATGGCTAGTTTAGTACAGTTTGCAGAGAATGTAAAACAATCATATAGGGATGAGTTTAATGAACGTAAATTGAAAGATTCTTTAGCTTTAGATAATTTAGCTATTAGGGACTTAGGTATTAAGTGTAGTTGGAAGATAGATTGGGATAAGGAACATCCTGAATATGAAGAGATTAGGGAACATTGTTTAATGGACTGTAGGGTAACTTACTATCTCTTTGAATACTATAAAGAGAAATTAGTAAAATATGGATTATGGAATTACTACACTAAACTCTTAATGCCATTAGCTAGATTATTAGTAGATGTAGAATGTAATGGCATACGGTTAGATGTTAATAAGCTATCAGAAATGAAAATTGAATATAAGAATAGGTTAGATAAATGGTCCGGTACTTTCCATGAGGATAATAAAGAAGCGTTAGCAATAGTAATTAAATACTTAAAACAAGATAAGATAGATAAATGTAAGCCTGGAAAGAAAGAAGAAACATTAGAGAATAGGAGACAAAAGGTAAGAGATAGTGTAATAGTATTCAATCCTAATAGTTCTATACATATGACTAAATTATTAAAGCTTAAAGGGATATCTCTTGTAGATAGGAATGGTAAGCATACTACAGCATCTAAGCTACTTTATAGATATAAGCATGATAAGATTATAGGACAAATAATAGATTTTAAAAAGACACGTAAGATATATAAAGACTTCCTATGTAAATGGGATGATTTGAGGATTAATGATATTTTACATACCAACTTTAGACTATGGGCCACGAGGACTGGACGTTTATCAAGTGCCGAACCCAACCTTCAACAAGTCCCCAAAGGAAGCGATATCAGAGGATTGTTTATACCTCGGAACAATATGGTATTCACAGTGGCAGATGCTAAACAACTTGAAGCTAGGTTGGCAGCCTTTTATTCTAACGAAGAAGGGCTTATTCAAGCATTTAAAGAAGGCGTTGATGTATATAGTCAAATTGCTAAAGACTTAATGGACATACCAGTAACAGTAGCTCAGGTAAAGACTAGCTATCCCAAAGAAAGACAGGTAGGCAAACAACTATTCCTTGCTTCCATCTATGGACAAGGTAGTAAAAGTCTACACTATATATTGACTAAAGAACACCAAATAGATATATCATTGGATGAGTGTAAAAAGTATAAAAGAATCTTTAATAAGACTTACTCCAAACTTAAATTATTTTCTGAGAAGCTAAAGGAAGAAGCAGAATACAATGGCTTTATTACTACATGGTTCGGTAGAAAGATATTTATACCACATGATAAAAGCTATAAAGCTATTAATTCTTATGTACAAGGATCAGGTAGTGACATAATAGGATTTAGTCAGTTAAATATCGTACCGAACTTACCGAATCAAGCTAAGTTATTACTCTTAGTCCATGATGAGATTTTAATCGAAAGTCTCCCAGAAGATGTAGAAGCTATCAAAGCTCTAATACATAAATATATGGAAAAGAGTATATTAGATAAATATGGTATCTATATGGAAATGGAAATAAAAACTGGAATGTCATGGGGAGTGAAATAGGTGTCAAATAAGGACATACAAAAACGAAGAGAGTATGCTAAAGCATACCGTAGCCATACTAAACTACATTGGGGACCAGATAGCAGGTAGTTGACAAAAAATATAAAATAGTGGTACAATCTATTGAAGACAAATACGGTATATTAATGGATATGGATATTAAGGTAGGGGATAATTGGGGGATCAAATGAGTAAATCAAATGGAGGACCAGCATTTGCTTGTGCAGCAGAGAATGGGTACCAAGAAGGCATGACGCTCTGGGATTATTATGCTGCACAGGCTTTAAGTAGTTTTGTGGTTACTCCAAGTTGTGACAGTGGGAATGAGGTAGAAGCAGTACAGGCTGCATGTATAATGGCGGATGAGATGATTAAAGAAAGAGAAAAGAGGTTTAAATGAATATATATAGAGACATTGAAGTAGGGCATAAATGGTATTTCGTTGAAGCAGTTGTATGTAAGTACATCGAAGACTTTGGACATGACTATGATGGTAATAGGGGGATAAGTAGAAATGCTGTAGAATTGGATGATTGTAAAGTATTTGATGAAAATGATAATGATGTAACAGATACTATTTATCCACTAATTGAGAATGATATAATGGAATGGGTAGCTACCTATGAATACGAGGGATAATTATGCCAGATAATGAACCCACAAATGTAAATGACCTTACTGATGTTATTAGAGGTATTAATAAAGCCTACGGTACTAAGGAAGAAGCAGGTATTACATATCTTGATGGTGAACACTATAAACCAAAAGAAATAATACCTACAGGACTTATATCCTTAGATTTAGCAGTAGGTAATGGAGGATTAGCAACTGGAAGTATAATGGAAATATATGGACCAGAATCTAGTGGTAAAACTACTATGGCATTATTTATACTTGCTGAGGCTCAGAAGCTTGGACATAACGTAGCTTTTATAGATATGGAACATGCTTTAGATAAAGACTTAGCTAAAGCTTATGGTATAGATGTTAAGAAAGTATTGTTTAAACAACCTGATTGTGGAGAAGAAGCATTAGGTATCGTAGAAATGCTTGTAGAATCAGGTAAAGTAAAAGCAATAGTGGTTGATAGCGTAGATTCATTAGTACCTAGATCAGTATTAGAAGGAGACTTTCAAGATAGTAATATGGGTAAACAAGCTAAGATGATGAGCCAAGCTATGCGTAAGTTATCACCTGCTGTAGAAAAGAATGGTGTATTACTTATATTCATTAACCAAATAAGAATGAAGATAGGTGTAATGTTTGGATCACCAGAAACTACTAGTGGTGGTAATGCTTTAAAGTTCTACTCTAAATATAGATTAGATGTTCGTAGTAGAGATAAGATTAAAGAAGGTGACTTAATAGTAGGTGCTAAGATTAATGTCAAGGTTAAGAAGAATAAGAAAGCCCCACCCTTTAGAGAAGCAATGTTTACTCTAATATATGGTAAAGGTTTTGATAAATACCAAGAACTAGCAGATACAGCTAAAGCATTAGGATTAGTAACTATGAGTGGTGCTTGGGTATTTATGGGAGAAGAAAAGATAGGTCAAGGTATTAAGTCATTGGTAGCTAAGTGTAAAGAAGATAAAG
>Ga0208902_1000457_pt1 | contig 21386 bp, 14 predicted proteins | sample AntAceMetag02UKH_FD_184767 | JGI IMG/M metagenome (GOLD analysis project Ga0208902, IMG submission 184767) | Saline lake microbial communities from Ace Lake, Antarctica - Antarctic Ace Lake Metagenome 02UKH (SPAdes) (version 2) | ecosystem: Environmental > Aquatic > Non-marine Saline and...
CCAATTAGCCAATTAGCCAATTAAGATAAAACTAAATAAATCAGTTAGCCGGTTGGCCTGTTTGCCAGTTTACCAGTTAAAACTAAGATAAAGACCAGATAAATCTTTTAACCTGTTAAGTCAGTTGATAGCGTAAAGAGTTTAGCGTTTAGGTGCAGACTGTAAATGTAAGTAACTAATTGACCCATTAAATTAGTATCAAGTATTGAGTATATAGTATCGAGTTAAGATAATTCAATTTACCAATTCGCCGATTGACTCCTGGCTCCTATTCTTTATCTTTATCTTTATTCTGGATTCTGGCTCCTGACTCCTGACTCCTATTTTCTTAACTATCTAACCCGCAACTCCAACCCGAATCCTATCTTTGACTTGATACTATATACTACATACTGTCTTTGCTGTCTTTGCTATTCTACAAACAAATCAACAATTTTAGATTGATCTACATCTATTAATCCTAAATTGGTTATTTTCAGATGAGGTATTACTTCAAGAGATAAGAAGGCTATCGCCATAAAAGGATCATCTACTGTAATTCCCAATTCCTGTGCTGTTTTATAGATTGAATCCAAGTTTTCCTTTACCTCCGGCAAAGTCTTATCTGACATCAAACCTGCAATAGGCAAAGGTAATGAATTGATTATTTTTTCGTCAACAGATATCGCTAATCCACCACCCATTTTAGCAATTGCCGCACCAACATTCAACATATCTTTTTCGTTCGTTCCTACGATAATAATATTATGGCAATCATGTGCAACAGATGAACCTATAGCACCTTTTTTAAGTCCGGTTCCCTTAACCAGTCCTACGTTCACTTTTTCCGAAGCATGGTGTCTTTCTATTACTGCAACTTTTAAAATATCCTTCTCAATATCCGCAATTACTAATCCATCTTTAGTTTTAGGTCTTTCTATTACTTTTTCCGTAATAACCTGACCGGGTATTATCTTTATAATTCTACACTTTCTTTTTTTATCGGGAATACTAAAATCTTCCAGTTTCAACCATTTAATATTTACTGAACTCCTAATGGGTACATTCAAGGGTTTAGGATTTAAATCTAATAATTTCCCATTTTCCGCAACTAATTTTCCATCTTTAAAAACTTTTAGGATTTTAAAATTTTGAAAATTATCAAAAACTACTAAATCTGCAGAATAGCCGGGCGCGATTGCGCCTAAATTTCTTAATCTAAAATACTCAGCTGTATTTAAAGTAGCCATCCTGATAGCTGTAATCGGTGGAATCCCTTCTTTTATCGCGGTTTTAATAATATAATTGATATGACCTTCCTCAATTAAATCTTTCGGATGCCGATCATCACAACAAAAAAAACATCTTCGGGAATTTTCTGAATTAATTAAAGGTAAAAGATCTAATAAATTTCTGGTAACCGATCCCTCTCTTAGCATGATATACATACCAAGTCTTAATTTTTCTCTGGCTTCTTCTACTGTAGTACATTCATGATCAGACCTGATTTTTGTTGAAATATATGCACAAAGATCTTTTCCGGATAAATTAGGAGCATGCCCATCAATGCATTTATTGGATGCAATGGCTATTTTATCCAATACCTCAGGGACTTTATTTAAAACACCCTGGAAATTCATCATTTCTCCCAAACCTAATACCCATTTTTCCTCAAATAAGTGATAAAGGTCAGTTATGTTCAAGTTGGCTCCTGAAGTACCAAATGACGATGCAGGAACGCAAGATGGTAACATCATAAAAATATTTAAAGGATTATACTTACTCGATTTTAGCATGTATCTTATACCTTCTAAACCAAATACATTTGCTATTTCGTGAGGATCGATAACAACCGAGGTTGTACCCAGAGGAACTACTGTACGGGCAAATTCTGATACTTTTACCATGGAGCTTTCTAAATGTATATGTCCGTCGATAAAGCCGGGAGATAAATATTGATTTGATATGTCTATCTCATTTTTTGCGTGATAACCTTCTCCCAGTCCCACAATCATGCCTTTATAAATCGCTACGTCCATAGAGTAAATTTCTCCGGAAAATACATTAATTATTTTTCCGTTTTTTAATAATAGATCTGCTTCTTTTTCTCCGCGTGCTACTTCAATGATGCTGATCAATTCCATAAAAATCACCTCATCTTTTCATAAATTATATCTCGCATCTCACTATAATAATAGTGATTCATTCCAAACAACAACTTGATGTTACACTCTGGATGGTATTTTTTATACAATCTTTGAGCATTCTCCTCTTTTGCCTTTTTCTTCGCTTTATATTCTAATGCAAATTTTCCTTTCCACATCTACACGCTAATCCTGGGTTTTAAATTCCATCTTATAACTTTTTTCTTTTTTTTGAATCCGGGCTTACTTTTTTATGTTAATTTTATAATCTCCTGCCATATCTTTATTACTTGTTCTTTTGTTTTTTCTACTGAATTATTATTATTTATAATATAATCAGCTTTTTCTGTTTTTTCCTTGTTGGGAATTTGGGAATTAATTCTTTTTAAAGATTCTTCTCTGGTAAAAATATTTCTTATGGCTAATCTTTTAATTTGCTCTTTCTCATTTAATTGAACTAAAATTATCTTCTCCATTAAATAATCCATGCTTGCTTCATAGATTAAAGGAGCGTCTATAATCATTATTTTATTATAAAGACGATTGTCGTCTTTAAATTTATTTATTTCTTTTATTATTATTTCTTTAATTTCAGGGTGAGTAATTTCATTTAATTTTTTCAATAATTTTTTATCATTAAATACTAAATTGCCTAATTTTTTCCTATCGATGGTCAAATCTTCTTTTAAAATACCTTTTCCAAAACTTTTAATTAATTTTCTCCATGCCGGTTTGTTAGGCAAAATAACTTCATGTCCTATCCTGTCAGCATCAATAATCTTTGCACCTAGTTTTTGAAACATCTTTGCAACGGTTGACTTACCACTGACAATTCCTCCGGTAAGCCCGATAATTAAAGACATGTTTCCTCCTTAAATTAGTCGTTAGTGAATAGTGAATAGTGAATAGTCGTTAGTAAAGAAAATAAAAAAGAAATACAAAATGTTTCAATTAACTAATTAACTAATTCAACAATTCTCCAATTTATTAATTAACCAATTAAATTAGTCGTTAGTATCTAGTATTTAGTATTTAGTATTTAGTATATAGTAAAGAAAATTAAGAAAATAAAAAAATAAAATAGGATAATTCAATTTACCAATTTGCCAATTAACCGATTGCCCGATTAAATTAGTATCGAGTATTGAGTATATAGTATCGAGTTAAGATAATACAAAGAAATAAAAAAATAAAATAGGATAATTCAATTTACCAATTTGCCAATTAACCGATTGCCCGATTGCCCAATTAAGAGAAGATTAAGACCGATTAGCCGATTGGCTCCTGGATCCTATTCTTTATTCCTCTCTTTATTCTGGATTCTGACTCCTGTCTCCTGAATTCTATTTTCTTAACTATCTAACCAACAACCAGATAACGACCAATTTAATTAACTAATTTCCCAATTCACCAATTAAAATATGTTATTTTTTTCTTTTTTTTATTCTTTAATTTTCTTAACTTGCAACCTACATTTTGTATCTTGCACCTGTATTTCTTTACTAACGACTATTCACTATTCACTAACGACTAATTTAGTTCTGCCCAATTATTTCCTGTTTTTAGATTAATCTTTAAAGGAACAGACAACTTCAAACTATTTTCCATAAAATCTTTTATAATTGGTTGTGTTTCAGTTAACTCCTTTTTATCAATCTCAAATATTAATTCATCATGTATCTGTAATAACATTCTGCTTTTAAATTGTTTCTTTTTAAATTCCTGCTCAATAGAAATCATGGCTACTTTTATTAGATCAGCTGCAGTGCCTTGAATGGGTGCATTAACGGCAACCCTTTCGTTAAACTCTCTAATATTTTTGTTTTTACTATTGATTTCGGGAACATATCTTCTTCGATTGAGCAAGGTTAAAACATATCCATTTTTTCTTGCTTCTTCTTTTTTTGATTCGATATACTCTTTTACGCCATAATACATGGCGAAATATTGCATTATAAATCTTTCTGCTTCAATCCTGTCGATACCTAAATTTCTAGCCAATCCGTAACCGCTCATACCATAAATAATTCCAAAATTAATAATTTTAGCCATTCTTCTCATTTTATTGCTAACAAGATTCTGTTCAATTCCGAACACTGCAGAAGCAGTATTTGAATGAATATCCTCATTTTTTTCAAAAGCTTTAATTAATCTTTTATCTCCGGAGAGATGAGCCAATATTCTTAATTCAATTTGAGAATAATCTGCTGATAATAAGGTAAATTCTTTTTCCGCGATAAATGCTTTTCTAATTTCTCTTCCAATTTCAGTTCTTATCGGAATGTTTTGCAGATTAGGTTCACTGCTGCTTAACCTTCCGGTTGCAGTAATGGTCTGATTAAAGGAAGTATGTATCCGATTTGTTTTCCCGTTAACTAATAATGGTAATTTATCAATATAGGTGTTTTTTAACTTTTCTAATTCTCTATATTCTAAAATATTTGCTATAATTTCATGTTTAGGGGCTAAAGTATTCAATACATCCACATTGGTGGAATAACCGGTTTTAGTTTTTTTAATAACCGGTAATTTTAACTTTTCAAACAATACCACACTTAACTGTTTAGGAGAATTAATATTAAATTCGGTATCGGCTAAAAGGTAAATAACTTGTTTTAATTCCTTTAGACGCGCATTAAATTTTTTAGCCATTTGTCCTAAAACATTAGTGTCTATTTTAAATCCACGAATTTCCATGTTTCCCAGAATTTTTACTAAAGGCATTTCAATTTCTTCAAACAGGGAAAGCATCTTTTTTTCTGTTAATTTTTCTTCTAATATTTTTTTTAATTTGTAAATATTCCGGGCATTTTCGCAAGCATTTTCAATCTCTTTAACCTGGCCTTCCTTATCATCCTTTTTTAAGCATTTTAAATATTCCCAAGAGATATCTTCTAAAGCATAGTTATTCTTTGAAGGATTTAATAAATAAGCAGAAATCATTATGTCATGATTGTTTCCCTTCATTTTTATTTTATGTTTTTTTAATAATAAATAATCATTCTTGGTATTATAGCCAATTTTAACCACGTTTTTATTCTCAAAGAATGGAGCAAGTTGGTCAAATACTATCTCAGAAGGAAGGCAATTGTTAGTCTCAATCAAACTAATTGGATAAAAAGGAATATAATAATTTTCATCATTTTCAAAACTGACAGCTAAGCCCAATATATTTGATACCATCATTTTTTCTGAAGATTTTAGCAAGTAATAAGAAAAATGGTTTTCCTTACGATAAACATTTATTAGCTCATTTAATTTATTTTTATTATCAATAATACGATATTTAATCTTATTTTTTTCTCTGCTTATAAACGGATTAATTTTTTTCAACAAATTTCCAAATTCTAATTCATTAAAAATATTCCACAATTCATCATAATTAGGTATTTTAATTTTTAATAAATTAAAATCAATTTTCAAAGGTACATCTCGATCAATAGTAGCTAATTCTTTGCTCATCGTAATTAGTTCTTTATTATTTTTTATTTTATCTCTTAAGGATTTTTTAGAAATTTGATCAGGATCTGCCAAAATAGAATTAACGCTGCCGAATTCCTTAATCAACAAAATCGCTGTTTTTTCCCCGATACCCGGTGCACCGGGAATATTATCAGATGCATCACCTTTTAGAGCTAAAAAATCAATGATCTTCTCAGGAGCAATTCCGTATTTATCTTTTATGTCTTCTACGTTTATTAATTTAGTTTCAGTAATTCCTTTTATCGTCATCATCACCCGGGTATTGGAAGATATTAACTGGTAGGCATCTCTGTCTCCCGTAATAATTAAAGTGTCGAGATGTTTACTTTCGGCATCCTTTGCTACTGTTCCGATAATGTCATCTGCTTCATATCCTTCTTTTTCGCAAATGGAAATATTATAATTTCTTATTACTTGTTTAATTAAGGGGATTTGTTCAATCAATTCTTTAGGCATTTTTTTTCTATTTGCTTTATATTCCTTGTATTTTATATGTCTAAAGGTCGGGGCAGGCATATCAAGAGCAATCATAATATAATCCGGTTTCTCCTGCTCTAATAATTTTGCAAGCATCATGGTAAATCCATAAATTGCATTTATTATTCTTCCGTTAGAAGTAGTTAATTTTGGTAAGGCATAAAAAGAACGATATATTAAACCTTGTCCATCTATTAAGATAAATTTCTTTCTATTTTTCATTATTTTTTTCCCAGTCTTCTTCTTGACATTGGTTATTACTTAACCTATAATTTTTAGACAGATTAAGCTTAAAGCCGAAGTGGCGAAATTGGTAGACGCACTGGACTCAAAATCCAGCGAACCTCACGGTTCGTGTCGGTTCGACTCCGACCTTCGGCACCACTATTATTTAATTTTCACAGCACATTTAATTCTCGTTACCAAAAATAAAGTTAAATACATTGTGAATTTTACAATTATCCTTTTTTCTATTTCTTAATTATTCTCACAAATTATAATTTCGCTTATTAAATTCAAGGCTTCTACTGACTCACTCTTTAAAACTAATATTTCAACATTACCATTTAGTTCTTCTTTCTCCATGTCTAAAATATTTAAGATCGTTTTTATTCCTTTTTTTATCAATTTGTTCTTCAAACTATTCGCCAGTGTTATATCACTGGCAATATAAATTGTTTTCCACATCTTACTTAACCTTTTAATTATTTTTATTTATTATCTGTCCAAACCCTATTTAACCCGATAATGTTTTCTATTTCTTTCATGATTGTAGGATTAAGTTTAACTGAAAATTTATCATCTATTAGATGAGTAACACTCTTTTCATTTATTTTAAAATGAAGCATTATTTTACTTCTACCCGGGTATTTAATAAAAACATCCTTTAATTTAAGTAAAATATCTGATCGATTTTTTTCATATTTTATTTCAATATGAAGTCTTTTTATCTCATCTCCATTTTTTACTTTCTCATATTTTATAGAATTTTTTTTACTTTTCTTATATTCTTTTAATAGAGATAATTTAGTAGCTATCAGTTTTACTTTTCCTTCATCGTTATCCAGGGAGCCTTCTATGACAACAAGTTCATCTTTCTTAATCCCTTCCTTGTTTTTTTCGTATACTTTTGGGAAAATTATTGCCTCTATTGATCCTTCTAAATCTTCCAAACTGATAAAAGCCATGAGGTTGCCATTTTTTGTACTTTTTTTTCTGACCCGATTTATTACTCCAGCTAATATCACCAAACTTCCGTCTGGTAGATTAATTGCTTCACTTGAACTTGCACTTATAATATCTTCTATTTTCTTTTGGTGATTCTTCAAAGGATGCTGAGATATGTATAAACCTAACATTTCTTTTTCCATCGCTAAAAGTTCATTTTCTGAAAATTCTTTCAAATCTGGTAAAACATATTGATGAACATGGTTTATTTTATCTTTTTGAGTGTCTTCAAAAAGATCGAATATGGAAGTTTGACCATTTTTTTTATCTTTTTGATATTCCTGTCCTCTTTTTATTATTTCATCTAAAACTGCTAAAAGCTGTGACCTTTTTCCTCCCAGAGAATCAAAAGACCCGCATCTAATTAAACTTTCAATTACCCGCTTGTTTACTACTCGCAAATCCACCCTTTGGCAAAAATCAAATAAAGATTTATATTTATTATTCTTCTTTCTTTCTTCTATAATACTCCCGATTGCCTTTTCGCCAACATTTTTTACGGCAGCCATACCGAATCGTATCGATTCATTTCCAACGACAGTAAAATTAACCAAACTTTGATTAATTTCCGGAGGCAATATCTGGATTCCCATATTTTGACATTCTCTTATATACAAAGGTATTTTATCACTATTACCCATAATGCTTGTAAGCAGGGAAGCCATATATTCGACAGGGTAATTTTTTTTCAAATATGCTGTTTGGTAAGAAATATATGCATAAGATACGCTATGAGATTTATTAAATCCATATCCCGCAAAATAGGCAATTAAATCAAAAACTTCAGCAGCAATATTTTTTTTAATTTTATTTTTTTGTGCTCCTTTTATAAATAATTCCCGTTGCTTTTCCATAACATTTTTTTGTTTTTTGCCCATTGCTTTTCGTAAAATATCTGCCTGCCCTAAACTAAAACCTGCCAGCTCACTTGCCACTTTCATAACTTGTTCCTGGTATACAATGACACCATATGTTTCTTTTAAAATCGGCTCTAATCGTGGATGTGGGTATTTTATACTCACTTCCCCTCTTTTCCTATTAATAAAGTCTTCTATCATTCCACTTCTCAGAGGACCGGGTCTATACAATGCTAACAATGCGGTGATATCATTTATATTTTCAGGTTTCAACTTTTTTTCCAAATCCCTCATGCCTTCACTTTCCAATTGGAAGACACCAATAGTCCTACCCTCGGAAAGCATTTTATATACACCCTTATCATTTATGGGAATATTATTAATATCTATTTCCTCACCCCGGGTATGTTTTATAATTTTTATTGCATTACTTATCACCGTTAATGTTCTAAGTCCTAAAAAATCCATCTTTAACAATCCCAATTCTTCCAATTCTGCCATAGCATACTGAGTACAAATTTCACCATCTGCTGTCTTTTGAAGAGGGACGTAATTCGTAAGCGGTTTTTCGGAAAGCACGATTCCTGCTGCATGAGTCGAAGCATGCCTGGAAAGACCTTCAAGGGAAATGGCATTTTTAATTAAATCTTTTATCTCTTCATCATTATCCATCTCTTCTGAAATACGTTTTTCCATCTTTAATGCTTTTTCAATGGTTATATTAAGTTCCCAGGGTATCATTTTTGCTATTGTATCTACTCTGGCATAGGGAATTCCCAGAGCTCTACCAACATCCCTGACTGCTGCCCTTGCTGCCATTGTTCCAAAAGTGATAATCTGGGCGACTTTATCTTTGCCATATTTTTCAGTAACATAATCAATCACTTCATTTCTTCTCTCATAACAAAAATCTATATCAAAGTCTGGCATGCTAATTCTTTCCGGATTTAAAAACCTTTCGAAGAGCAATCCGTAGGTCATTGGATTTATATTTGTGATATTCAAGCAATAGGCAACCAGACTACCAGCTGCGGAACCTCGACCCGGACCAACCATAATTCCTTTTCTTTTTGCATGAGTGACAAAATCCCATACAATTAAAAAATAGGGTTCGAAGTTCATTTTCTTTATAACAGAAAGTTCGTAATTCAACCGCTCTTCTAATTCCCTGGTAATCCCGGAAAACCTTTTCTTAAGTCCCGAAAAACATATTTCCCTTAAATAACTGGATATATTATGCTCGGGAGGTACTTTAAAATCCGGTAGATGCGCTTGCCTGAAATTTATCTCCAAATTACATTTCTCCGCAATTTTAATCGTATTTTCTATAGCTTCCGGAATGTTTTTAAATTTTTCTTCCATTTCTTCCGGGGAATTAAAATAAAATTCATCGGTTGAAAATTTTAGCCTTTTTTCATCGCTTAAATTAGTTGCGGTCTGGATGCATAGAAGAATTTCATGTGCACGAGCGTCTTCCTTGTTAACATAATGAATGTCATTGGTGGCGACAAGAGGAATTGAAAGTTCTTTACTTAAAGTAATTAGTTTTTCATTAACAATTTCTTGCTCTGGAATTTTATTTTTTTGAAGTTCCAGGTAAAAATTGCCTTCTCCAAAGATTTCCAAATATTCAAGAGCCGTTTCTTTCGCTTTCTTAAAATTATTCTGTAAAATATTTTGAGGAATTTCTCCCTTTAGACAAGCAGAAGAAGCTATTAATCCTTGACTGTATTTTCTTAATATTTCTTTATCAATTCTTGGTTTATAGTAAAAACCTTCTAAATAGGATAGTGTAACTAATTTAATGAGATTTTGGTAACCTTCATTATTTTTCACTAATAATATTAAATGATAGGGAGTTTCTTTTCTTTTGGAGGTTCTATCGAATCGGGTTCCCGGGGCAACATACATCTCGCAACCAATAATAGGTTTAATTCCCTGCTTCATTGCTTCCTTGTAAAATTGTATAACGCCATACATTACTCCATGATCAGTAATCGCTAATGCAGGCATTTTATACTTTTTAGCTTTCGTTACTAAATCTTTAATCCGGCAAGCGCCGTCTAAAAGACTGAATTCGGTGTGAACATGTAGATTGACAAATTTTGAGTGCCACATAATTTAAACAAGTACCTCCCGTGGCAGTATTTTATGCGTAGTGTAATAACATAAGGGATAACCGGTATTTTATATTTTATATGATAAACTATATAAATTAAAAAGGTAAAACGAAAAACGTAAATCAGTATCGAGTATGTAGTATCTAGTTAAGAAAGAAACTGTCCAACTGTTAAAACAATATTGACCAAATTATTAATAAATATCTTTAATGACTTCTGTTCTTTTTTGCAAGTTTTAAAATCTTGAAAGTTTTATATTTTTTCTGCAATTTTTTCACTTTTTTTCTTTTCTCTTTGCTCAATACTATATACTCGATACTGATTTTACTGTATATTTGATACAGTTTTTATTTAAAGAATATTTTGGCTAATTCCCACCATTTTTTATCAACTATCTTCAGCTTACTTACAGCCTCCTCCAGGGGAACTCCAACAACCTCATTCCCTTTTAAAGCAGCCATATATCCGAATCTATTTTCCTTGATTAGATTAACTGCGGTTACACCACAACGAAGACCTAAAATACGATCGAATACTGTGGGGATACCTCCTCTTTGCATATGCCCGATAACAGCATGCCTAACTTCAAGACCTGTTCTCTCACAAATAATATTACTTAATTGAACTCCAATCCCTCTTTTCTTTAAAATCATGTGTCCAAATTGATCCATTTCTTCTTCCTGTTTATCTTTACCTGTAAGAGACACTCCTTCAGAGGTAACTATCAGGGCATATTTTTTTCTGGAAAATACCCGTTGAATCTGATGACACATCTCATCAATATCGGTTTTGTATTCCGGAATTAAGGTCCAATCTGCCCCACAGGCAATACCAGTATAAAGGGCAACCCAGCCGGCATGTCTTCCCATGACTTCCAGGACCATCACCCGGTGATGTGAACGACCGGTATCTTCCAAAGACCGCATAGCCTCTACAGCTCTAGTGACCGAACTGTCAAATCCAAAAGTATAATCTGTGCCTGATAAATCGTTATCCATGGTTTTAGGAGCACCGACCACATTCACCTTTTCCTCTTTAAACAATCGATGAGCCACTCCTAAAGTATCCTCTCCTCCTGTCGCTATAATGGCATCTAATCCATAATTTTTAATAGTTTTTAAAACTTTTTTCACTCCATCTTTTATTTTATAGGGATTAGTACGCGATGAACCTAAACAAGTGCCCGCTTTATCCATTAATTCTTCTGCATCGGTCAGCGTGATGGGAGAAACCATCCCTTCAACCAACCCTTTCCATCCATCATGAATCCCAAAAGTTTCGTATTCAAAATCTCTTGCTCTATAGACTGCGCCTCTAATTGTTTGATTGAGTCCGCAACAATCTCCACCACCTGTTAGTATACCAATTCTTTTTTTTGCCATTTGTTTTTTGTTCCTTTTTTAATACTATTTCTTTAAATTACAAGTTATGCCTTCCCGGTTGAACCCAATATTTTAATTCTGCCTTTGATTACTGCTTTAGCAGCTTCCTTAGCCGGGTTTAGAGCTTTTCTCGGATCTATCTCTTCCGGATGTTCGTTTAGATATTGCCTGACCGTATTGGTAAAAGCCATTCGAATACGGGTATCAATATTAACTTTACAAATACCTGCAGCAATGCCTTTTCTTAATTCCTCATCGCTTGCTCCGGATGCACCATGTAAAACAAGAGGTACTCCGGTTAAATCCCTGATCTTTTCAATTCGGGGAATATCCAATTTTGCAATCGCCTCACGGCATCCATGTATCGTGCCTACTGCAGGAGCAAGAATATCCACTTGTGTTAATTGGACAAACTTTGCCGCATCTTCCGGTTTAGCCATAAATTCTTTAATCTTCTCTCTAGCGACTCCCGGTTCATCGCTAGAATCCATCTTCCCCACCTGTCCAATTTCTGCTTCTACAGGAATACCGCATACGTGCGCCATCTCGACAACTTTTTTGGTCATTGCAACATTTTCTTCAAAAGGCAATGCAGACCCGTCGTACATCAGAGATGTAAAACCAGCTCTGAGACATAATATATTCTGAAAATAATCCGTTCCATGGTCCAAATGCAAGGCAATCGGTATACTGGCTTTTTCTGCTAATGTCTTCACAATGGCAACAATCATATCTAAACCAGCATATTTTATTGCCCCCTGAGACGCTTGAATAATGACAGGCGAATTTTCTTCTTCTGAAGCTTCTATGATTGCCTGGATGATCTCCATATTGTTTGCATTGAATGCACCGACTGCATATTTTTCTTTTTGTGCTTTTATAAGCATTTCTTTTGTACCAACTAATGACATTTTTACTGTACTCCTTTAAATTATTATTTTTATCCCTAAATTTAGTTTATTATATCTTTTTTAATTTTCCTTTTCAAGGATGTTAAATCAGTATCATGTATATAGTATCGAGTATCGAGTATAAAAAGTCAGTAATAAGTAATAAGTGATGGGTGAAAAGGATAAGATGTGGGATAGAATTGCGGGTTAGCATATAGTTATAGCTGTGGAACAATTGCAGAAAATTAAATTCAGATATAAAGAAAAAATTTAAAAAACGGGAATAAAACAATCCCTCCCGTAGGACAGGCGTCCCGCCTGTCTATTGGCTAACATACAATAATAATAAGTATAAGTGATGAGTGATAAGAAAAGAGTTGATTAGTTAGCTGGTTAAGAAAATAGAATTCAGGAGACAGGAGTCAGAATCCAGAATAAAGAGAGGAATAAAGAATAGGAGTCAGGAGTCAATCGGGCAATCGGTCAATTGGTCAATCGGTCAATTGGTAAATTGTATTATCTTAACTCGATACTATGTACTCAATACTCGATACTAATTTAATTGTAAAATTAATTTATTTGAGAATTTTTTAAAATAATGGTATAGTTTTACCACAAAATACTATCAAAGGAGGAAATTTTAAATGTCGGATAATTTTAATGAAGAAAAAGAAAAAATTATTAACTTTACTGAAAATATACCAAAATTCCTATTTGGCAAAGGCATTTTTGGCGGGTTTTTAATTATTATTTTAATTCTTTATCTTGCTACTGGAATTTTTATTGTTGCTCCGGATGAGCAAGGTGTCGTTAAAAGATTTGGGAAATTTTCACGTCTTGAAAGCCCTGGTCTTAATTATCATTTTCCTTACCCTATTGAAACAGTAATTACCCCGGCCGTTACTCAGGTAAAAAGAATAGAAATTGGTTTTCGTACTGTTGGTTCCGGCTCATCCACACGTTACCAGGAAGTTTCTAATGAAGCTTTAATGCTAACCGGTGATGAAAATATTGTGAGCGCAGATGCAATTGTGCAATATAAGATAAAGGACCCGGTAAGTTATCTGTTTAATATCATTCTGCCGGAACAAACGGTAAAAAGCGCCGCGGAAGCTGCTTTAAGACAGGTTGTCGGTGAAAGAAAAATAGATGAAGCACTTACCGTTGGGAAGTATGAAATCCAAGAGGAGACAATGAAATTACTTCAATCACTTTTGGATTCTTATGAAGCCGGTATCCTGATTGTTGCGGTTCAACTACAGGATGTCAATCCTCCCAAAGAAGTGCAGGCAGCTTTTAAAGATGTGGCAAGTGCAAAAGAGGATAAAAGCAGATATATTAATCAAGCGCAAGGCTATAAAAATGATATTATCCCTAAAGCTCGCGGAGAAGCAGTGAAGATGACCAAAGAGGCGGAAGCTTACAAAATTGAAAGAATAAAAAAATCCGAAGGCGAAATAGCAAGGTTTAATAAAATTTTAGAAGAATATAAAAATGGAGAATATGTTACCAAAGCTCGTATCTACCTGGAAACCATGGAAGAGATACTGCCCAACATGAATAAAGTCATTGTTGACTTAGACAGTAACCAATCCTTAGTTAACCTTCTACCTCTGGGCGATATTCCGCTTCTCAATGCTTCTTCTAAGGAGGTAACTAAATAATGAAAAAAGGAACAATAACCATAATCATTATCGTTTTAATCTTAATAGTGGCTAACCTTAGTTTATTTATCGTCGATGAAACCAGACAAGCCATCGTATTGCAATTAGGAAAACCTATAAAAGCTATTCAACAACCGGGTTTAAATTGGAAACTTCCCTTCATTCAGAATGTAGTGTACTTCGAAGATAGACTTTTGGTTTATGATGCCGCACCTACTGAAATTATCACCAAAGATAAAAAAACCTTGATTGTCGATAATTATGCCAGATGGAAAATAACTAATCCGTTAAGGTTTTTACAAACTGTTCGGGATTTAAATGGAGCACAGGCAAGATTGGACGATATTATTTATTCAGAGCTAAGGGTGGATCTTGGATTATTTAATATGACTGAAATCGTCTCTGAAATTAGAGAAGAAATTATGGAACGGGTTACCAAGATCAGCAATGAAAAATCAGCTACTTATGGCATAGAAATTGTAGATGTAAGAATAAAAAGAGTTGACCTTCCACCTGAAAATGAAAAATTTATTTTCGATAGAATGAAAGCGGAAAGAGAGCGGATTGCTAAACAATACCGGGCGGAAGGCCAGGAGGAATCTGCCAAAATAATAGCTGAAACAGAAAAGGAAAAAACCATCATATTGGCAGAAGCCTACAAAACCGCTGAGACAACAAGAGGTGAAGGAGATGCTGAAGCGGTTAAAATTTATGCTCAAAGCTTTAATAAAGATCCGGAATTCTACAAATTTCTACGGACTTTAGATGCATACAAAATTACTTTTAAAGATAAGACAACAGCTTTGCTCTCGGCAGATTCTGAATTTTTAAAATACTTAAGCAATCCTTCAGTTAGCGAATAATCTTTTCGTATCAATAAAAAGAAAAGATTCAACCACAAAAGGGCGTATTTGATACGCCCTTTTGTGGTTATTATTTGCTAATATGCTAATCATCAATTTCCTAAAGTATTTATCTGCTAATTCCAATCATAATTTCTATAATTTTATGATTCCACAATTAATTTTGTAATTCTGCAATTTGAATAATGTTAAGATTATTAAACTGGACGTTGTTTCCTTTAAATTCTTCCTAACTATTTCTTCGCACCATGTGTGATAATCAATACTTTCCTCACCTTTTATTAATTAATATCCTAACTCGGTATTTACTTGATTTTCCGGTTCCTCTCCGCAATACACTTTCACGATATTATTAAAAACCTCTTTAATACTTTCTTCAAATGCTTTATCGCTATAACCTGCGGTATGCGGACTCATTATGATGTTCTTTAATTTTTGAAAATCGTATTTACCCGGCAATATTTTACTTTTTTCTTTGCTTGGATATTGATACCAGGCATCAATTGCTGCTCCTGCCAAATCATTGTTTTTTAAAGCTTCGTACAGATCATTTTCGTTAATTACACTACCCCGGGAAATATTTATAAGATATTTTCCATTCATTAACTGCAGTTCTTTTTTTGTAATCATTCCTTTTGTTTCTTCCGTTAAAGGGACAGAAACAACGAGAAAATCTGATTTTTTTATTACCTTTCTCAAATCTTTATTTTCTCCAAGAAACTCCAATATTTTCTTCTTTTTCAAATCTGTTTTATTTACTTTTCTTTTTATGGCAAATATTTTCATACCTAAAGCATACCCTATTTTTGCAATCTCCCACCCAATGGAACCTAATCCTATAATTCCCATATTTTTCCCGTGAAGTTGAATGCTAGGTTCCCGTGTAGAAAAACCATGCCATACTCCTTTTCTTAAATCATTGTCATTGCTTACAATATTTTTAGCCAAAGCAAGCATAAGCGCTATAGCGTGTTCTGCAACCGCATGTTTATTGGCATGAACATTACATAAACAAACATTCCGTCGATTTCTTAATAAATTAAAATCAATTTTATCAACACCGGTAAAAGGAACCTGGATCAATTTCAATATTTTTGCTTTTTCAAAGGTATCTTCATTTTTTAAGTTTCCGATAATAACTTCCACTTCCGGAATGTATTTTTTAATATCCATCTCGTCATTTTTGTTCAGACTGATGAATTCAAGATTTAAATTGGTTTTTTTATTTAGTTCTGAAAACATTTTTATCCAAACTTGAGGCTTTACCATTTTACTTAAAATCAATATTTTCATTTTACGATTGTTCTTTGATTTAATTTTTTTATTTTCAACCTTTTTTAAAAATTCTTTTATTGCGATTATATGTTTACAATCAATTTTTAATTTCTTTGCCTTATTTTTAAAATCAAGACAATCGCATTTTAAAAGGTTTAAATCTACTCTATGTACATTTTCTGTTTCAAGATTTTTCACCGAGTAACAATTTTTTTCTTTTTTAACAATAAGTTCTTTTACCTTTGCTTTTCTTTTTCTAACTTCTTCCTTTAGTACCGCTTCCTTTGCCAGGCCATCTGCAATTGAATTATTATCCCTGCTTTCCCAAATAAAAAATATCTTCCCTTTAATCTTTTCACGTAATTTTTGAACTTTTATAAAAAGGGGTAGTATCTTTTTGTCTTTTACTTTATATTGTCCGTTTAACTGTTTTACTACTAATTGGCTATCACAATATGCTGCTATTCTATCTACTCTTACATCCTTTATCTCCTCCAATCCTCGAATCAAAGCCCTATATTCAGCAATGTTATTTGTTCCGTGTCCAATATATTCGCTGATTTTTTTTACCAATACTTTATCTTTGTATATAACAATACCAATTCCCATACTTCCCGGATTCGGATAGCATGATCCATCCACTCTCATTAAAATATCAGACATAGTCTTTCATTTCCTTATTATTTTTTTTATTTAAAAGATTTTTTATCAATACGATTACTTCTTCCGGCTTTTTTACATAAATTAATTGTCCATCTTCTGTATATTTTTTAAACAATGTCCCTAAGTCAAAATTTAATGAAATAACTTTTTTTCCAATATTTAAAGCCAGGGCGATTTCCGAAATAGTCCCGGTTTTGCCGGGAAGAGCTACGACCACTTCACTGGTTTGAACATTGATATAATTTCGAGCAAAACCAATTCCTGTTAGTATTGGAATATCAATATATTCTGAAGCCCATGATGAATTATCTCCCGGTAAAATACCTATGGTTAGCCCGTCACCTTCTTTCGCCCCTCGAGCTGAAGCCTCCATCATTCCTGAAGCCCTTCCTCCATTAAGCAAAATCCAACCTTCTTTTGCGATTAAATAGCCCAGTTTACGCGCAATCTCATAATCAATGAGGTCATCTATTTCTCCTCCGCCCATAACGCCTATAATAATTTTTCTAATTTTAATCCCCTTCTTTCTTCTCAAACTATTACGATATCCTAAAATGCAATTTAAAATTCTTCAAAAACAAAATATTTCTTTTGTTTACACTATTGTGTTATAATTATAAATCAAAATATAGCTTTTGTCATATTAAAGAAAGAAAGTATCGAGTATTACCTCAAGAAAAAACTTGAGAAAAAATCTTAAAAAATGTTTTTTTAAGAAACATGAGAGAAGAATAATATGGATGAACGAATAAAATACGCTTTTGAATATACTAAAATATTAAGAAGACCAAAACAGTTAATATCTACTTTCGGCTCTTCTGACATTCATTTTTATGTATTAACCGAACCGGTTTATTCTGAATTTACAAAAGACAAAAAAGAAACCGTTGTAAGGGAAGGAAAAGTAAGTTGGTATCAGCCGAAACTATTTATGCCGAATTATATGTTCCGAATTGAAGGATTTAGCAAAGAAGCAATGAAAACTTTTCAAAAATTGTCAAATGAATATCCTGACCTGGCAGGAATTTTATATAAATTTAAAATAAACAAAGAACTGGATGAAATGAATTTTGTTTCCGATACTTTATTAAATGTAGCGGAAAACATAAATCATCAGATAGAGAAAAAAGGTGATTCTCTGAGTGCAATCATTAAAGGTGCTGCGGGTCTATGGGATGTATCTTTAACGAAATTTATTTTAGACATGATGACAAGAAGCGCTTATCTCGCTCAAATTCCTGATTTTGCTCAAAAAGGTTTTTTGGGATTGAACCAAGCCGGTCAAACCGTCATTGCAAAAGATAAAAATGGTATCCCTTTGATAGCAAAAGAAGAAATTGAAAAACTATTCAATCTGGTAAAAAAGGGCGAATTAGAACCTGTTAGATTAAAGGAAGAATTGGATAAATGGGGATTATTTCCACAATACCAGGATAGATTTTTCCACCTTTTTAAGAAAAAATAATTTAAAGAATTTCTTTTCTATTCAAGGAAAAACTATTTAATAAAAGCAGGTTATAATTTTTTGTTATGATAAGTATTTTTTAAAATCTATTTTATAATCCTTTTTTCAACGATATAAAGCATGTACATTAATAAAGATGCTAACATACTCACAAAGAATATTAGAAGCCAAAGATGATTAATGCCAAAATTATGAATAAATTTTCCGCTTACCAACGGGCCTATAGCAAAACCTACACCCATAACCACAGGAATTACTGAATTAAATCTTCCTCGATGAGTTATGGGAGTATGGTTGGCAATATATACATTTGTATTAGTGGTTACCAATATTTCTCCTATACTCCAAACAAGGGTTGAAAACAATATCCAGTTTATTTTTGTGACAAAGTATAGCATGCCAAATCCGATACCATACAAAATTCCCGCTAAAGCTACATTTAGCACCGGTTTTATTTTTTGAGTAAAACTGACAATAATCATGGTAAAAAAAGTCACTGTAAGTGCATTGGCAGTCATGGCAAATCCAAAATATTTTGGTCCACTCTCGCCAAATAATTTAACAATTTGTATAGGAAGGCTAAAGGTGTATTGAGCATAAACAAAAGTATAAATGAGAGAAATCAGGGTAAACGCAATCAATTTAGGTCTTTTACAAATAACTTGCCACAGACTTCCTTTTTCTGCTCTTTCGTATTTATTTTCTGATTGAAAACTATCTTCCATCTTTTCTTTCGAAGGCAAAGTTTCTTTTACATAGAAAAATACCAACAGTAGTGAAGCAAATGTTGTTGCAGCATCACCTAAAAATATCCATTTTAGATAATTATTATAGAGAAAACCGGCAATTAAAGGTCCCACTGCAAATCCAATATTATTTCCTAAATATAATAGAGAAAAAGCAGCTTTTCGATTTTTGGGATTACTTAAATCTGTCACCATAGTCATGCTGGCAGGTTGAGCAGCTCCCTGAAAAAACGAAGATAATATCAATAAACGGGGAATTAATAGTGATGACTCCAAATAGGCACATGGTATTAAGCATATTGCAGCCAGGCTTTGAAATAATATGAGTATTTTCTTTCTACCGAATGAATCTGACAATCTCCCTCCGAGTAACATGCCCGGAGCCCGGGCTGTTATGGCAAGCATGACAAAAAATCCGGCGGTGCTCTCTTCAAGAGATAATGTTTTTGTAAAATAAATCGTTAAAAAAGGATAAACAAATGCTCCCATGGAATTTACCATTTTAGCAAAGAACAATATATAAATAGCACCGGGCAATTTTTTATAATGCCTAAATATTTTAGTTAATTCCATGATATTTTCCGATCGATTTTATTTATTCAATTCATTAAAAACACCACAGCTTTATAGCTGTGGTGTTGGACTATTGTCGAAAAAGAGAGTATCTATTGCAATATAATTTTTCAATAATTCATACTAAAAATCTTTAGATAATCTCTTCTTTAACGCATCAAATACAAAATCCGGTTTGGCTCTTCCTCTGGTATAACGCATAACCTGTCCGATTAGGAAATTCAAAGCTTTTTCTTTTCCTTCATTAAAATCCTTTACAGATTTAGGATTCTCTTTAATTACTTTATCAATTATTTCAATCAATTCGCTTTCATTGGTAATCTGAGTAATCCCGTTTTCTTTTACGATTTGAGATGCGTGACTCCCGGTCTTATACATCTTTTCAAAGACTTCTTTAGCCATTTTGCCGCTAATTACACCCTTATCTATCAATTTTAGCAATTCTACTAAATTTTCAGGTGAAATAGGAGATTTTTCTATATCAATTTTTTCTTCATTTAGAAATCGCATTAGCTCACCCATTATCCAATTACTTAATATTTTGCTATTTTTATAAATTAATGCAGCATTTTCGTAATAATCACCTACGGCTTTGCTGGAAGTCAAAATATCAGCATCATATTCAGGAATTTTATAAACATCTATAAAACGCTTTTTTCTTGCTTCCGGAAGTTCCGGAAGATTATTTCTTATTTTTTCAATCATCTTACCATCAATCTTTAGAGGAGGAAGGTCAGGTTCGGGAAAATAACGATAATCATGTGCCTCTTCTTTGCTTCTCATGGAAATTGTAACATTTCTTTCTTCATCCCAACGCCTTGTTTCCTGTATTACTTTTTCACCGTCTTCCAATATTTTCATCTGTCTCTTTACTTCGTATTCCAGAGCCTTTTTTACCGATCTGAACGAATTCATATTTTTAACTTCCGTTTTGGTACCTAATTTTCCAGTTTTCGAATCACAAATAGAAATATTGGCATCACAGCGCATGGAACCTTCTTCCATATTTCCGTCACATACCCCGAGATGTTGAACCATATTTCTTAACATCGTTAAAAATACCCTGGCTTCTTCCGGAGAACGAAAATCCGGTTCAGTTACTATTTCCGCCAACGGTATACCGCATCGATTATAATCCACCAAAGAATAAGTTGATACAGAGTCATCTTTTTCTTCATGAATTAATTTACCCGCATCTTCTTCAATATGTATCCTGGTAATACCGATTCTGCGTTTTTCTTTACTGCTCTCCCCGGGTAGTTCAATATAACCGTTTATATTTAAAGGAATATCAAATTGCGAGATCTGATAAGCCTTAGGTGAATCAGGATAAAAGTAATTTTTTCGATGAAATTTACTTATTTCATTCACTTTACAATTTAAAGCTAAACCTGTTTTTACTGCATATTCTATCACTTTTCGATTTAAAACAGGAAGTGCGCCCGGCAATCCAAGACATACTGGACATGTATTGGTATTAGGTTCTTTCCCAATATAATCAGTACTGCAATTACAAAATATTTTTGTGTCTGTCATTAATTGAATATGCACTTCCAAACCTATTACTACTTTTTCTTT
>Ga0208902_1000458_pt1 | contig 21371 bp, 17 predicted proteins | sample AntAceMetag02UKH_FD_184767 | JGI IMG/M metagenome (GOLD analysis project Ga0208902, IMG submission 184767) | Saline lake microbial communities from Ace Lake, Antarctica - Antarctic Ace Lake Metagenome 02UKH (SPAdes) (version 2) | ecosystem: Environmental > Aquatic > Non-marine Saline and...
GTGACCGGCTCGACCCACAAGACTTTCTTCGGCACCCAGCGGGGAGTCGTGGCCGCGAACTATACCCGGGACGACTACCGCTGGCCGCTCTGGGAGGCGCTCCGGAGCCGGACCTTCCCGGGGTCGGTCAGCAATCATCACCTGGGAACCATGCTGGGGCTGCTGATGGCCGCTTACGAGATGAACCACTTCAAGGACAATTACCAGCCGAAGGTCATCGCCAACGCTAAGGCCTTCGCTAAAGCGCTTTCAGAGACCGGGATGGACGTGGCCGGCGATCCGGCCCTCGGCTACACCGAGACTCACCAGGTGGTGCTGAACGTCGGCTCCGGCAAAGGGCCGGAGATCGCGAGGCGGCTGGAGGAGAATAATATCATCGTCAACTACCAGGGGCGCCCTCAGGATGAAGGATTCTCCGCCGCGGGGGGCTTAAGGCTCGGCGTCTCCGAGATGACCCGTTTCGGGATGGAGGTCGATGATTTCGAGGAACTGGCCGGCCTCATCCACGATATAGTGGTCGAAGGCAAGGACCTTAAAGAAGAGGTAAAGTCCTTCCGAAGCCGGTTCTTAGAGATGCGCTACTGCTTCTCAGAAAAAGAGTTCGCCCCCTTGATTGAGAAGCTTCATGGGTTAATCTAATTTAGAAGCACACCAAAACTGTCTATTTGGGGTAATGTTATGTCATAAGGAAGACTCAGAGAAATACTCCCCGATGTTTAGTACAAGTTAAAAAGTTACATAAAGCTTCGAAACACAAATGGCCCCTGCCAGCTTATCTGGCAGGGGAGAAAGTTCAGAGGCTAAACGCCAGTTCCCCGTCCCCACCGGGGGGTGTAGAAAACGCATATAGCCAATGAACTCATTCACCCGTCACATAAAGTGACGGGGGTCTTTGGGGTGTGGACGCGTTGGTGTTAGCTTGTGAACTGGTTCACCTGCTGCGCCCAGAGAATCTGGGGGAACCGAGGCGACAGCGGTCTCTAGGACCAGCCTCTAAACCATAGCCAAAAATTTACGGGAACGCATCAGGACATAACCAGTCGCTCAAGCAGTCTGGAAGGGCTTGTACAGCTGTCGGATATTCTATTTTTCGCCGACGTTTTTTCGAGTATTATGCATTTTCCGTGGGTCCCTTCCGGCAACTTAGCTTTACGTTGGCCATCAATAATGAAAGGTGATAAAGATGAAGAATGCATATATTACACGGGTTGCAACCATAATGGTCTTTCTGACTGGATTGCTGGTTACACTTGCAGGAAAACAGTCAAACGTAGTTGCTGAGGAAGATCAGGGGATCGGCCGCGCTGTTGCGGAACATCTGGGGAAGATGTTCATATCATCGATGAAGCCGTCAAAAGGCAAGGTGCCCAGTCGCTATGATTCCGCACCTGTTCCTGTTAACATCAACAAACATGAATTCGAGACTGTACTTCAAAGCCTGAGGGATAATATCCTATTCCTTACTTTCCATTTTCGAGACACCATTAAAACTGAATTTGATAGTTTCTTGATAGCCAATGGAACATTTGCAAAAACAGAGATTGAGTGGGAGAAAGTAATTGGCGCGAATAGCCACAATATTCTTCGGGAAGCAACGGCAAAGGAAAAAGACAAAGACGGCATGTTCAATAAAAAACCGGGCCAGGTTAAGCTCTATCTGTCTGACAGCAAAACAAAACCTCTCTATGCCGAAGGTAAGATGCACATTACTGTACCAATTCGTTTTGCTCATGTTGCCTTCGATTCTGCTGACGTGGGAAAAACTCGTAAGTCCGATCCTTTGACGGTAACACTTCTGAGATGTGAAAATGATTTGGTCGGCCTGGAGCTTAAAGGTTTACCGGATGACGTTAAACCTGTCCTTGTGGCGCGTGATGATATGGGTGGCAGACTTAAGAAGGATTCTGCGATGATTACGCGAATTGGCGACATGACGGCAATGTACAAGGCCTGCGGCCGCATAGCCAAAATCGAAATATTTCTTCCTGTTGAGTTTGCCGATATCGCACTTATGGTTCGGGCTAATTCCGAGCCAGATACGTTCAGTCGGGATGATTGGCAGGTGAAGTCGTCACGTTACATGCCTGACCCGGGAATGCCGAAGTTTGTGACGATGGATTTGACTGAGTTAAAGGCAAGAACAAGGGTTGTGTCACAACGCGATTACGCAATAATCGGGTTTAATACGCCCGAAATCAGTGTCCGCCTTTCGCGTGTTGACAATAGTGCATTTGCTCATGTGAAATTTGGCGAACCGAAACTGTTCGATGGCGAGGGAAAGAACGTTGAGTACTCGCTCAAAGGCATTCCTTTTGATCATGAGACATTTTCCGATGAAGTTCGGTTCACAGTTAAAGACAAGAAGGAGCCAATAGAATTCACCCATGCTGTGGGCACGGTCAGTATCCGCTATCCAGCCAAGCTCAAGGTACTTACATTCACCCCCCCAAATATGAAGCACGGCAACGTGGAGGTTCAATTTCGTGGTCCCAAGATAATGATCCGCGGAGTGGACGATCTTCCCTGGAGACCGTTCCTGCCGGATAGGTTGACGGCATTGCATGCTTATGATGGTAACGGTCGCCGATTACGGAAACTGAACACCAGTGGAAACGTTTATGAAAACGGTAGAAACTGGAAGCTTGCAGGATTCTGGGGGGAGCCAAAGGAATTGAAGGTAGTTACCATTGAGAAATGGATTGAACTGGACATCCCGTTCGATTTGCCTCCAGCCCCTAAGCTTCCTAAAAGCCAGCGTGGTACGCGTCCGGCTGAGTACGAATAGTATTTCTTGGAGAATGAGGAGAGCGGCCAACAAAGGGCTGTACTGATGAGGGACAGCATGCGCCCGGCAGTTTAGCTTTTCGATGGAACACCCCTGTCTTCTCTCGCGGGTTCCTGTTCATCTATAAGAAGGGGACGGCGTCCCCTCAGCATGAGTACGATCCACCACACTCCAAGGGCCGCGAAGAAGTGCTTGAGACTGTGCCCGCTGATAATCCCACCCAGGTCATAGATCAGTCCGTCGAATAGTTCACATAGCTTGGCAATACCGTACAACCCGACCACTCCCCAGAAGTACCGGGCCCGGGTATACCGGGGGGAGAAGAGGAGTAGAACCAATGGAATTGCCAGCATAGGGTAGAACTGTACCAACCCGTAGAATCGCTGATCTCCACCGCCCAGCCTCCAGTAGATGACACTGGCCAGGCCAAGGATGATGAGCGGGAAAAGCAGCACTGTCCCAACCCGCAAACTTATCCGCTCGGTGATAACAATGCTGAATATCGGCATAAATGCCAGGATCATCGGTAACCGATCCCACAAAAGTCTCCCGGTCGCGGGATCCAGGTGATACCATGCCGAACCCAGGCCGGTCAGCACCAGACCAATAAATAGAATATAATAAGCAAAACGTTCCCTTTGCTCCCTGAAAATACTTCCGGGACCGGGATGGCAGATCATAAAAGAGAATCCGTGAAGACCAACGAAAATAAATGCCAGATTGGTGACCACATTGGCAAAATGTGGTATCCCCAGGTAAGTTCTACTATCGGCAAATGCATGATAGGCGGGATTTAAAAGGATCGGGGAAAGGCAGAGTAATACCAACAGCCCGATAACTCCCGGGGCAATAACAATCAGCACCCGAATGGGTCGTGAAGAAGGGGATCCCCTCCAGAGCAAAAAAGCGCTTATCATCGACTTATTCATTCCTATTTTCTCCGCGATCTTTGAGTCTTGCGGTTCAATTTTTGCTGTGTGATTTTATTTTAAATATTGTTTAGTGAACAGGCAACATTTTACAGGAATTAGGTGAACCGATTACACCTCAATAAGTCACGTTAGTCAACAACGTCCCCTAATTGGATTTAACATTATTTGCAATTGGCATCTGAAAATGAATTTGGTAATCTAAACATAACAATATGGACTGCTAAAATGAGTGACTCCTCTATACATAAAGCGTTGCCGGCTCTGAAAGAGATTGCCGGGCGGAGCCCTCTCTCTCTCAAGCAACTGGAAGAGATCGAGTCTCTGATCCTCGCCCGCGGCAATTTTGCGCCGGAGCGGGTCCGGAAAGAGATCGCCTGGTTCTGCCTGGAACTGGGGTTGGCCGAGTATTACTTCAAGTATACGCCGGTGGAAGAGATCGCCCGGCATATTGAATCGATCCGGGCTACCCGGATCATCTCCGAAAATTCCGGGGGGCGGCTGGTACCGATCCAGTTCGTCAGTGAACATGGCAAGAGCGGAACCTACATGGTCGAGGATGACTATGAGCAGATCCGCGCTCTGAAGGAGAGGATCGAGTCCCATTATCCGGCATTCCGGCTGCAGAGCTACCGGGGCACGACCTATCCCCTCCGTTTCTACCTGGTCACCCGGCCCCATTTTCCCTCCCTGCCGCCATCGGAAAATCCGCTTTTTGAGAATGTGGCTTCCCGGGAGTTTTTAAATAACTCGCCGAAAAAAACCATCGACCGATATCGGAATCTCTGGAAACGAATGCGAGGATGCGATATCCCCCGGATCACGTTCTCGGATCTCCCGAAGACGGGAGAGACCCGGATCATGGTAGGAATGGGGCGAGACGCCGCGAGGGGGTTTTTCACCAATTACACCTTCCTCCTGAAAAAACACCTGGCTCATATCAACCGCGAGTACGTGGAGCCCTTCACCGACGGGACGGTTATCTTTTCATTCTATCTCGACCGGAGGAAAGAGAAGATCGAGCTGGAACGCTTTTTTCAGGATATCTCAATGGCGGCGATTCTCAGTCCCGGACGACTGGCCGAACTCTTTTATTCCGGAGATTTCAGCGCCGAAGAGACTATGTACGCGGTGGCCGCCGCTAACTTCGCCCACCAGTTCTTAACTTCTTATACTGCCGAGTACGTTACCCTGGCCGGCGCTCTCAAGGATAACCCGGAACATTTAGGCCTGCTCTCACTCTTCAAGACCCACCTGGCTAAAGATACCTACCATGAAGACCGGGTGGTGGGCACGGTATTGAAATACCGGGAGATCGTGCGGGATCTCTTCCGGGCTTTTTTCGGCCAGTTCTTCCCCGGTCGGGATAAGCCGGGGCGCTCAAACTTTTACCTGGCCCGGGCCCAAAAGAAGATGGAGACGGAGATCTCCTCGGAGATCTCGCTCAATATCCTGAAATCCCTGATCACCTTCAACCAGGCCATCCTCAAGACTAACTTTTTCAAGAGAGAGAAGGTATGCCTCTCCTTCCGTCTCGACCCGGCTTTTCTCAACCCGGTGGATTATCCCCGAAAACCCTGCGGACTCTTCTTCCTGATCGGGAAAGGATTCCGGGGATTTCATATTCGGTTCCGGGAGATCGCCCGCGGAGGAATCAGGATGGTACGCTCTCCAAGCCAGGCTGATTATGACCTCAACTCCGATTTTATCTTCGATGAGAACTATAACCTGGCCGTGACCCAGCAGAGCAAGAACAAGGACATCCCGGAAGGAGGCGCCAAGGGAGCTATTCTTCCCGGCCGGGACTACATGAACGCGCAGGAGAGTATCTTCCGGCACTACATAGATGGGCTTCTCGACCTGCTCCTCCTCCCCCATCCCGAGATCGTGGATTATTATGGTAAGGAGGAGATCCTCTTTTTGGGGCCCGATGAGGGTACGGCCGGACTGATGGACTGGGCCGCTCTTCACGCCCGGGAGCGGGGATATAAATACTGGAAGGCTTTCACTACCGGGAAGACCCCGGAATTGGGCGGCATTCCTCACGACACCTACGGCATGACTACCCGCGGCATTCATCAGTACGTGAAAGAAACCCTGCGGGTCCTGGGCTGGAAGGAAGAAGAGATCACTAAATTTCAGACCGGGGGGCCGGACGGCGACCTGGGGAGTAATGAGATTCTGATCTCCCGCGATAAGACTCTGGCGGTCATTGACGGCAGCGGCGTTCTCTACGACCCGGAGGGTCTGGATCGGGGCGAACTTAAGAGATTGGCCCGGAGACGCCGGGCGGCCGAGTACTTTAACCGGCACAAATTGTCCCCCCGGGGATTTTTCGTGGGCGTGGGGGAGCGAAATGTGAAGATCCCCGACGGAACTATAGTCTCCAACGGGACTGATTTTCGGAATCGTTTCCACTTCTACCCGGGGCTGATCGTCGATCTTTTCGTCCCCTGCGGCGGCCGACCGCGAGCGATCGAGATCGGGAACTGGCAGGAGTTCCTTACCCAAGATGGCCTTCCCCGGGCGCGGGTCATTGTCGAAGGGGCCAACCTCTTCATTACCCAGGAGGCACGCCTCCGCCTGGAAGACCGGGGGGTTATCCTTTTTAAGGACGCCTCGGCCAATAAGGGAGGGGTTACCTCATCATCCCTGGAGGTGCTGGCCTGCCTGGCCCTAGAAGACGGGGAGTTTAAGAAGCTGATGGCCAAACCGGCGGGGAAGAGGGACCCGGAATTCCGGAGTAAGTACGTGAAGGAGATTATCAATACTATTAAGAGAAACGCGGCCGATGAATTTAAAGTTCTCTGGAAGGACCACCAGTCCTCCGGACGCCCCTTATCGGTGCTCTCTGATCTGCTTGACGATAAGATCAACCGGGTGACCGACACGATTTTCAATTCCCCGCTCTACCGGAACAAGCGTCTCCGAGAGAAGGTGATCCGAAGTTATTGTCCGGAAGTGCTGGTGCAGAAGATCGGGATAAAAGAAATCATGAAGCGGGTGCCGGGGGATTACCTGAGAGCGATATTCGCTTCCTCCTTGGCCTCGACTTATATCTATGAGAAGGGCCTGGAAGCCGACGAACTTGATTTTCTGGACTTCGTAAGTAAAACCTAGTGGGTTAAAAGAGGGTTGGGCAGAGGACAAACAAAAAGATTCTCAGGAGGCGTTTAATGAAAGACCGTTTTGATGAAGTGATCGGAGAGATTCTCCGGCCGATGTCTGAGCTGACGATGGGACCCGTGGACACTATGTACTTGATGCGCAAGGACGGAAGTTTCGTCTATACGGATGGATACTGGCATCCGGAGGGGACTGTCGTCGGGAAATTGATCTATTACCCGGATCCGGACGGCTTGAAGGATATCCACGGGCGCAGATACACCAGCATCGTCAAGAAAGAGAAAGACGGCGAGGAGACTTATGTCTCTCATATAGACCAGATCAAAAAGCTCTATCGGTTATTCCCCGACCTGCCGCCCGACTCCCATCACCTGATTCTGGCCGAGTACCAGGTCGCCTTTCCCCGGGACAGTTTCGCGGGCTTCTTCGACGACCGGGCCTCCTTGCGTTACGTGATGGAACATTTTCCCCGGATCAACGAGGTGGTGCGGCTGACCTCCGATCTCTTTGAGGTGCCCCTGGAGAGGCTGGGGATTACCGGATCGTCGGCGATGGGGAAGAGAGGCGCTGATATCGACCTGGTCTTCTTCGGAAGCCCGGAAGAGAATATGAAGGTGGTCCATAAACTCTGGAGCGTTATCTACAGTCAGCCGGAGCGGCAGGTAGTGGAGTATGGTAAGTTCTGGCCGCTGAAGATCTACGTCGACCGGGAAGAGGTCTGTACTTTTTATGTCTATAAAAATCTCTCCGACGCACCGGTCCGGGACTGCGAAGTGGAACTGATAAAAGAGAATGTGGAGGCATACGGGACAGTGGCCGAAAACATCAACACCTTGTACACCCCGGTCGTACTGACGCTGGATAATGTTTACCTGGATGGAGAAAAATCGGACAATATCGACCTGGTGATCTACGACGGGGCGGTCAGGGCGGAGTTCAAGAAAGGGATGCGCCTTCATATTAAAGGGCGGCTGGTCAACCTGGTCCGGGACGGGGAAAAGACTCTCACCCTCTCGGCAATCGACGGATTTGATATCACCCATGAAAAATTTAAAGCCGGCGTCCCCCATCTGAAGAGTCAGATGGAGAAGAAGAGATGACGAAATAACGACAACGTCAATCCGGGCAACAGTGCTTTAAGGATAGAGACCCCGAAGCCGGACCGCCTCGGCTACCCGTTCCACGGCCACAATGTAAGCCGCCAGGCGGAGATCGATCCTCTTCTCCCGCGATAATTCCCAGACCTTCCGGCAGGCCAGGACCATGATATCCTTCAACCTCCGGTTTACCTCTTCCTCGGTCCAGAAGTATCCCATCAGGTTCTGTGCCCATTCAAAGCAGCTCACCACCACTCCGCCGGCATTGGCTACGATATCGGGGATGACCAGAATCTTTCTCCGGAATAAAATTCGGGCGGCTGCTTCGGTGGTGGGGCCATTGGCCGATTCCGCGATTAAACCGGCCTTTATCCGTCCGGCGTTCTCAACCGTAATCTGATTCTCAAGAGCCGCCGGGATCAGGACGTCGCATTCCAATTCCAGCAGTTTCTTGTTGGTAATATTCTTAGCCCCGGGAAAGTTCTTTACCGACCCGGTCTTTTTCTTGAAGGCCTGAACCTGCTCGTAATCCAATCCGTCGGGGTTGAATATACCGCCCTTGCTATCCGATACGGCAATTATCCGGGCCCCTTTCTCCTGGGCGATCTTGTGCGCGAATGAGCCGGCGTTTCCATATCCCTGGATAACAACGGTGCTTCCCCGGAGTTCTTTTCCCAGATATTTCATGATCTCGTCCACGGCGAAGATGCAACCCCGGGCGGTAGCCTCCATCCGGCCGAAAGAGCCCCCGATCGCCAAGGGCTTTCCGGTTACCACGCCGGGGACCGCGTGAGCGGAGTGCATACTGAAGGTATCCATCATCCAGGCCATGGTCTGGGGATTGGTGTAGACGTCGGGGGCGGGGATATCTTTGCGTGGTCCGATGAAGGGGGTAATCTCGGTGGTAAAACGACGGGTGATCTTCTCGATCTCCCGGATAGAGAGTTTCTTGGGGTCACAAGCTACTGCACCTTTGGCCCCTCCATAGGGAAGACCCATTACCGCGCATTTCCAGGTCATCCACATCGCCAGGGCCTTGACATGGTCTAGGGTAACGTCCGGATGGAAACGGATGCCTCCTTTGGAAGGACCCCGATCGATGTTGTGCTGAACCCGATAACCGGTAAAGACTTTGAGCTTGCCGTTATCCATGATAATCGGGATAGAGACAATAAGCAGAGTTTTCGGGTATTTCAATTTTTCATGGATATTGGGGTCCAGCTTTATCTTCCGGGCAACCCGATCCAATTGTTTCAATGCCAGTTGATAAGGGTTGTGCGTTTCCATTTTCATAGTCCTTATAAGTGTATCCGGTTATTTTACTTCTTTGACAAGCCCGCTTATTCAAGATGGGCGGCGAATATCCCAGATAAGTATTTTAAAGTCAATAATAATAGTGCTGCTCTTTGGCCCTTTCCCGCTGTCTTACAACCCCGCACTCCGGAAGGCCTGGTCCACAATAGACCGGGCCTCTTTCTGAATCACCTTTAAGTGCTCCTCGCCCCGAAAACTCTCGGCGTATATCTTGTAGATATTCTCGGTCCCGGAAGGCCGGGCGGCAAACCAGCCGTTCTCCGCCACTACTTTCAGCCCCCCGATCGGCGCGTCATTGCCGGGGGCGCGGGTGAGCCTGGCAACGATCTCTTCCCCGGCCAATCTGCTCGCTGTGACCATCTCGGGCGTGAGGTTCTCGAGGGCCACCTTCTGCTCGGGGGTGGCCGGCGCGTCGGCTCGTTCGTAAACGGGGCTTCCGAACTCCGCTTCCAGATCCTTATAATGCTCACCGGGGTCGCGCCCGGTTACGGACGTAATCTCCGCGGCCAGGAGGTCCATGATTATCCCGTCCTTGTCGGTGGTCCAGACCTTTCCGTCCCGGCGGAGGAAGGACGCCCCCGCGCTCTCCTCGCCCCCGAAACCGAGCGAGCCGTCCAGCAACCCGTCCACGAACCACTTGAAGCCGACCGGGACCTCGCAGAGCGTCCGTTTAAGCCGGGCGGTGACCCGGTCGATCATTGAGCTTGAGACCAGGGTCTTGCCAACCGCCGCCGCCTCGCTCCATCCGGGACGGTTCTGGAAGAGATACTGAATAGCGACCGAGAGATAGTGATTAGGGTTCATCAAGCCAACGCTTTTGGTAACGATACCGTGACGGTCATAGTCGGTATCGTTTCCGAAAGCGATGTCAAAATCATCCTTGAGCTTGATCAGGGAAGCCATGGCATAGGGGGAAGAGCAGTCCATCCGGATCTTCCCATCTTTATCTACCGTCATAAATGAGAAGGTCGGATCCACTCTCCGGTTTACTACCGTGATATTCAGCCCATACCGTTCAGCGATGGGATCCCAGTAGGCTACTCCCGCTCCGCCGAGTGGATCGGCCCCGATCGAGAGACCGGCCCCGGCGATCTCTTTCATCCTGATGATATTCTTCAGGTCATCCACGTAAGGCATGACATAATCGTAATCATGAGTGGTGGTGGCCTTACGGGCTCGATCGAGCGGGAACCGTTTCACCTCCCGGCATCCACCAGCCAAGATCTCATTCGCCCGGGTCTCGATGATCGTGGTGGTCTCGGTATCGGCGGGTCCGCCGTTCGGGGGGTTGTACTTGATGCCACCGTCACAAGGGGGGTTATGGGAGGGAGTAATTACCACGCCGTCGGCCCGACCCGACCTCCGGCCCCGGTTATAACCAAGGATCGCGTGGGAGATGACCGGCGTTGGAGTATAGCCCAGACCCGCCTGGACCATGATCTCCACGTCGTTTGCCGCGAAGACCTCGATGGAGGTAGAGAGAGCCGGTTCCGAGAGCGCGTGGGTATCCATCCCCACGTAGAGGGGGCCGGTGAATCCCCGGGATTTTCTAAACTCACAGATAGCCTGGCAGATGGCCAGGATATGGGCCTCGTTGAAGCTGTTCTCCAGGGGCGACCCCCGATGCCCTGAAGTACCGAAGGCGACCTGCTGGGCCGGCTCGTCTGCATCCGGGCTCCCGGTATAATAAGCCGATATCAGCCTCGGCACGTTGATCAGCAACTCAGGCGGAGCCGGTTTGCCCGCGTAGGGACTCACACTCATAATAACCTCTTTTTCATCCTTATTATACAAATATTACCATGTAATATTTGTATAATAAGGAAGGTGATGACTATGGAACCGGATCCTGTAATCGCTTCTACCGTCTCATTCATCGGTGAAGACCTTATAGATCTCGGTATTGAGGCGAATCTCCGATAGGGCCGGCCGGAAGTAAAGCTCAACCACCCCGGGTTTAACAATGGTGTTCACGTAAGTCAGGTCGTGGTATGTCTCACCGAGACTGGTATCCCGGAGTTCGACAAAACTCGTCGGTTCACCGAAGATAATGATGACGTTTTCAATCGTCATCCCGGCCTGCAATCCATCCAGTTTCTCCAAACCCACGGGCCGGCTGGAGGCACATCCGGAAGAGACCGCTAACAACAGAAGCAATGCGAGACGGCCGGCGAAAAGATAGATCTTCATGATCTATATTCTAATGTAATCGGGTTAATAAAAATACTGTTTATTTGAGCGTGAGATTATAGTATACGCTCTAACAGAACTTTTACGAAGCAGAAATTTTATGCGAGAACGGAAGGAAAAAATTATATTCCAGGGGGAGTGGCTCTCGATCAAGAAGGCTACCTATCGGTCGCGGACCGGCCACCTGGTGGACTGGGAGGTGGTGGAGCGGGCCAAATCCGAGACCGTTATAATCCTTCTGGCCCGATTGGTCCCCTCTGAACGCTTCATTCTCCTGCGGCAGTTCCGGGCCGGCATTAATCGGACGGTGATCGCTCTACCGGCCGGCGTGGTTCATCCCGGACATGACGTACGCCGCCAGGCGATAAATGAACTGAAGGAAGAGACCGGCTATCGAGGTAAGATCATCTCCGAGAGCCCGGGATTAAAGATCAACCCGGCGATTCTGGACTGCGACGTGGTGGTCTTTGAGATGGAGGTCGATGAGACCTCCCCTGAGAACGCCGACCCCCGTCAGGAACTGGAACCGGAGGAAGAGATCGATGTGGTTCTGAAAGACAAGGATAAAATCAGGGACTTCCTGATTGAAGAAGAGGCCAAAGGGACGGCGATTGATGTGGCTTGCTGGTTTGTCTTCTCCGTTTAGGGATCTACTCTTTGCGCTTATTCTATTTTACTGCTTCGGCTTCTTAGAGGTGGTGGGACCATACTGGTAGCCATCCGGGTTCGTTTGGTTGAGCTTTCTTTCTCAAAACCCGGCTAAAACAGAACAAGAGCATTCAATGCCAAATTGGTATACCTGATATTATCAATATCGCCGAATCCCATATTGTATGATATTTCTCCTTCCAAAGCGAACTGTTTGCTCAAAAAGATATCTAACCCAGCTCCAATTCTGCCAAATAAACCGGAATCTTTGTCGGAAATAGTGACGGTCTCACCTAAAATTGTACCCTTTTCCTCCAATTCCCCATGCGCATAACCAAGACCCAAAACTCCATAGGGTCTAACAATGCTCTCAAGAGGAATGAACCCTTTGCCATTGATGGTAAAGTTATACCCAGAGACAGTAGCTTTGTAATCGTAAGCATAATAATAAGGGTAATAGTAAATCCATCCGGACTCTTTGTATTCAAAGTCATTCAGGTATTGGAACATGGCCTCCAAAGCAAAATAATCGCAAATAAAGTATCCGGCTTTGATGTCAAACCCCCAGGTATTATCCCAATTGACCTCACTCAACTCGTTGTCGAAGTTCTCGAAGGCATAATTGAAACCCCCGCCAAAATACCAGCGTTTCGAAAGGTCGTATTTCTTAGGGCTTGTCGTCACCGTGACTGTCTCTGTTGTCGAGACTACATCACCGACAGTCAGTGAAGTTTCTTCGACTTCAACGACTTTCTCTGATTGCTCCGCCCCAACAAAACTTATCGGGACAAGGCACAATATTGCGATTACAAAAAACTTCTTCACAACGCATCTCCTTCTTTTCGTGGGTTCATTTAAACAAATAAGAGGAAAGAGTAGCATTGACCTCTAAAAATAAACCACCAGGCCGCACCTTATCTCCTGGTGGTCGAGATTCAGGTCTTCTTCCTCGTCATTCCCCAGCCAGTCGTCGTACTTCAGTTCCGTCCTCATCCAGCAGTAGCGATACTCGGCCCGGACACCGATGTGCTCGCTCACAACCAGCTCAACCCCCGCCATCGCGAAGTAGGAGAGATCATTGGCGACATTCAGATCATAGATGCCGCGCCGCGCCAAATCCCTGTCCGCGTCCCCGGTTGTCCGGAGACGATAGATCGTGTAGCCGAGTCCACCGCCCAGATATGAGTAGAAGCGGCCCACGGGATAACCGAGCCGGAGCGCCGCCGTCAGGGGGCTGATCTTCAGGCGAGAGTTGTCGAGATCCTTGTTCTTAGTCTCAATCCAGTCGGCTCCGAACTCAACGCGGACGGCGGGGATGAAGGCGAAGAAGAAAGTAGCTCCCCCACCGACAACATCTTCATACCGGTCCTGGCCGAAAGCGCCGGACTCCCCGTCGAACTTGAAGGCGTAGATCCCGTGAAGGTCGAACCCGATTGACTGGGCTGATAAAACAGCGGGAAAACAGAGGACAGCCAGAATCACCAACCAGGAAGATAAAGTGCGCACAAATAGACTCCAAAACAGAACTTAGCGCCTTCGGCGCTACTTTGGAGTGCGCAAGCTTGCTTGCGCTTTTCGTATAATCGCGGTAGCAAGCTACCGCACTCCAAAATTATTGAACAAATCGGGATCCCGATGGATATCGGGGAAATTCCAATACAGAAACATAGCCCTGGTTCTGCGGTAGAGCCGGGGCTTTATAATCCATCGGCCTGCTTAGAAATAAAATACCAGGCCGGCACGGCCTTGCATGTTGTCCAACTTCTGGCTTTCTTTGTCTCCTGTCGACTTTTCCTTAAGTTTGGGCTTCAGCCACATGTAACGGAATTCAGCCCGAAGTCCAATCGCTTTCGATTCGGTGAAGCTCACCTCTAACCCCGCGCAAGCGTGATATGTGAAACAATTCTCGAGTTCAAGATCATCTCCGGGATTCATTTCTTTCTTCAAATCCAGGCTATTGAAGCTGTATCCAGCTCCTCCTCCGCCATAGATATAGACCGGGCCCAGGTTAGGGCCGATCCGCAGTGTGCCGGTTACCGGGATCAGCTGGACATAATTGCCACCAAAGTCAATACCATCTTGATCCTTCATCTCCGGACGGATGTAATCCCCACCAATATCCAGCTTTACGAGCTCTCCGAGGCATAAGACGAGCGAAGCTCCACCACCCCAGCCTTTTTCGAGTTCCGCGTCTTTATCACTGAATTTGAAACCATAAAGCCCGTGAATCTCAAGGCCGGCCTTCGGCTGCGCCATAGAAACTGAGCCTAATACCAAGACCAGGCTCACCCCCACCAAACACGCAACAAACTTCTTCATACTACAGCCTCCTTTCCGGGTGTTCTCTTCTTGACGATCAAGGAGAGTTTTTCCCCGGTTTTAACAGTTTCGGACATAATGTTATATGAAGCCCCCTTTTTGTCAATATTAATCAAGTAAAAAAATCTCTAATTCTGACATAAGGACTACTCGCGCCAAAAAAATTATTCTCGGCTAATTCCGTATTTCCGCATAATTTGGCTCCGGCTTCCGACACCGGGATCAGCATCCTTGATTCGAAATCCTACCAGTCTCATAATTTCCGAAAGATAGAATACCCCATATTTATCTCCCTTGAAAATCAAAACTTTGTTTCTATTTTTCATCCTCAACTCTCGCCAGAATAATTGAATGCCGGTTGTCTTGCCCACTTCGATTTTTTTCTGTTGGTCTTTGTTCCAATATCGAAAAGCAGTCGCCAAAGCAAATACCGTCATCGTCAAAAAAGTATGCACCGCTACTCCCTCCGCCGTCCTTTTCGGGGGATTCTTGAGGTACCATTTTTGTTTCTCTTCCCGCCAGAGACAGTTCTCAATAAGACTGCGGTCATCGTAAAGATCATAACCGATGAACGGATTGTTAACCGGAAGATCAGTTATGAATACGGCGGCTTTTCCTTTCCTCGGTTTTTTATTGTCCCATTTTTTTATTACTATCGCGTTGAGAGGCTTGGCTTTGAAATTCTTTCGATTGGCGTGCTTGGTGTACTCGGGGGGGCCATAGCTGTCTAACATAGCAACGTCCTTTATCCCCACCAACTCAGTTTCGAGCTGTACCGGGTGAGCATTCTTCCCTTTGCCCCGGGTTACCGTACGTACCCGCTTCTTCGGAAAGACATTCGCGTCTCTCTCCTCCAATTCAGCCAGGGTATTGGCCTCCAGAAGAATATGCATGTTCTTCTTCGCCGGGATCACAAAATGACAACCCTTTGTCTTCAACCACCATAAATCCTCTCCGTCTAAAAAACCACGATCAATTACGACACAAGCCAATCGGCTGTATTTGTCTAAATTTTTAATCGCCTGCTCAACCAATGGCCTGGTAAAATTCACATCGGCTACCTGGATTTTGGTTATCTTTACCGATAGAGGTATCCGCTTTTTTACCTCCAGCAGAGCCCCGACCTTCCAACCGAATACCGTTATCTCGATCTCCTTTATCTTTCCGTCCTTCTGCCTTACTTTCTTGATCCGTGTAACCTTTCCCCTCCCTTTATATTTATCCGTGGTCTGATAATCAGTAGTATCCAGACTCCCCGTCACCTCGCGATCAAATGTACCCGCCCGAGCTAAAAGGGCGATGCATTCGTTGAAGAACCTTTCAATTATCCTTACCGAAAATTTTACTATGTTTTTTGCCAGTGTATCCGGACAGATCGGCCCCAGTTTCAACTTCCGTTTTCGTTTCTTATCTCCCCGCTTACAAAAGCCGTTGCGTATCTGGTGAGCATTGAATCCCACAAACTTCATGGAACCTTCATTGGAGAACAGAAACTCGGGAAGAGAATTCATCGACCTGATACCAAAGAGTGCCTTCAGCATATACAACACCACAAAATAGACTACCGGAACCATGATCCGCTTCACATCTTTCGCTTTTAATTTCTTTATCAGTTCCAGCACTCCAATCTCTTGCAGATAATAGAAAAAATCATCCAGTAGCCCGGTCTCTTCCATCCCATAAACCGCATCCAACTCCTTTTTCTTATACACAGCTTCGGCGATAGCCCTGTTGTCATTCTCAGCTTCCTGCCAGTAGAGAACATTAACCAGACGATCCTGCATTCCTTTCTTATTCATCTTTGCTCTCCTTATAGCTCATTAGCTTTTCTTCCTCTATTTTTTTTAAGCCGGTAATGATCTCCCGACTCAGTTTCAAAAATCTGGCCCGGGCATGATAAAAACGCTGGTAATTCTCAGTCAGCTTCCGATATTTGGCCACGCCACTTCCTTTTAACGTCGTCAGCTTTCTCTTCCCTCCTCCAACGTAATAAGAAAGGCAGGGAGAGCTATGCAGTTCTCCCCGCGTACAGCGACAGTTGGGTTTTCCGCATTTCCTTTTTAATTCATAAACAATACCTCTCACCATTGGGGGCCTGCTTAATAGAATTTTCAGGCAGGATCCCATCTGCTGATAGAGAAGATGAATCTGTTGGCGTTGTTTGCTGATGCTCATAATGCCCTCCTTATCTGTATATATAATATGACTATAGATATACAGACATTAGGCAAAAAAAGAGATTCGGTCAAGAATTATTTTTTTACAAGCTCTCCATTTGCTATAATCCTTTGTCGTTTTGATACTTTTGGACGTCGATAGTCCTTATGTCAGAATTAGAGAAGTAAAAAAATTTGAAGCACTTTTCCGCTAAAACTCAACCTGGGGGGCCTCATCGGCGCTCGGCGCGGCTTCAAAGTACTCTTTGGGCGTGGACAGCCCCCGGAGGTTCGCCCAGAGCACCCCCGGAATATTCCGGATATAGGTATTGAAGGTCCGCGCGGATTCATTATAGCGGCGGCGCTCAACCGCGATCCGGTTCTCGGTTCCCTCCAGCTGCGCCTGGAGGGTCTGGAAGTTCTCGCTGGCCTTCAGCTGGGGATAGTTCTCGACCGTGACCAGCAGCCGGGAGAGGGCGCCGCTCAGGCCGTCCTGCGCCGCCTGGAACTGCCCGAAGACTTTTGGGTCGCTCAACATTCCGGGCGTCATTTTCACCTGCCCCACCCGGGACCGCGCCTCGGTGACGGCGGTATAGGTCTCTTTCTCGAAGTTAGCCACCCCCTTCACCGTGTTCACCAGGTTGGGGACCAGATCGAAACGCCGCTGGTACTGATTCTCCACCTGGGACCAGGCCGTCTTGACCTGTTCATCGAGTGTGACCACCTTATTCCACCCGTATATTGCCGGGATCACGATCACCAGCAGAAGGACCAGGATTATCCCCATCGTTATCATCAACGCTTTCATCTTCTTCTCCTTTTCCTTTCAATCAATTTCGTTTATTGACAATAAAAAAATCCCCAGTCACCAGTCACCATTCTCCAGTCACCAGTCACCATCCCCCGCTTGCTCCACCGCCACCGCTCATGCCGCCGCCAAATCCTCCGAAGCCCCCGCTGAAACCACCACCTCCTCCTCCCCCCGCCCAGAAGCCCCCCCCGTAATATCCGGAGCCACGGCCGCGCCCCGAGCCCACCGAGCGAATAATCGTGATCAGAGCGAAGATCAGGATGACAATGAATATCCCCAGGGCCTTCGGCGCTCTGGAACGTTTCCGGGTCGTTCCGGCCTCAATGGCCTTCCGGTCCACTCCTTCTATCTCCACTCCGACTTCTTCCGCGATCAGCCCGGCAATGGCCTGGGTTCCGAGGACGATCCCCGTCCCGAAATTCCCCTTCCTGAAATCGGGGAGCATTATCTGCCTGATGATCCGGGAAGCCTTCGCGTCGGGGATAGTCCCTTCCAACCCATAACCCACCTCGATCCGGACCTTCCTCTCCTTGACCGCCACCAGGATCAGGACCCCTTCATCTTTTCCCTTCCGGCCGATCCCCCACCTCTCGAAGAGCTTGGTGGCGTACTCCTCGATAGTCTCGGGAGCGATTGTCTCCACCGTGGCCACCACCACCGCGGCGCCGGTCCGATCCAAGAGGTCCCGGCTCAGCCTGTCCAGCCGGGCCTCATTTTGGGGGGAGAGAAGATTGCCAAAGTCATTGATCGGAACACTGGGCCGGGAGGGGTAGTCCGCTTCCTGCGCGATTGCACGGACGGACGAAAACAACCCGACAATTCCGTTTAACAATAATATTAATATTACAAATCGTTTCATGATGAGATCCGGTCCACCGCATCGGCCAGTTTTTCAAGCTGGAGGAGGTAACGGTTCAGATAGACCACCGCCTCCTCTCCCCCAATCTTCTCGTCATCGCGCTTATCTCTTAAAATTTTCAGAAAGAGATCTTCCTCAATGTCGAAAACCCCGGCCAGCTTCTTAAGAATCTCTTCCTTCTTCCCCGGAGGGGACTCTCCCCGGAGCCGGAGGATGTTTTTGAAGACCGGCATCAAACTCGACAGTGATCTCTTGAGGAGAGCTTCAACCCCGGCCCCTTTCAACCCCACTTCCAGGTAAGCCTGCCGGATCCGGACCAGTTTTCCCTTGATCTGTTCCTCACACTGATGACGAAGGTTCTTCAGATCAATCGTGATTCCGGAGAGCAGATCTTCGCCATAAAGGACCACATTATTATCCTGGATTTCAAGAAACTCGACCGGAAAAACATCGGCGGAGGTCTCGATATACCGGCGGGTCAGAAAAAGTGGCGCGGAAATTCCCTCCCGCATTCCTTTATGCACCAGCTTCAGACATTTCTGAAGGTCCGGCAGGTTTACCTCCCGGCAGATCATCAGAAGATTAATATCGGAGCTTTTTTTCGAGTAGTCTTCGCCGGTCGCGCTGCCGTATATCATCGCCGATATGAGGTTATCTCCCTGGAGCTCGATCATCTTCTCCATGTAGGGGCGAAGCTTCCGAGCAACCGGCTCCGGCGTCTGTTCGAGGTTTTTTAGTTCCGTCATCTCATGCTCCTTCATTCTCGTTTTCTCTGATTAATTTAAGTTTTCGGGCCAGCCAGGGTGTCGACATGGCCTGGACGAGCAAAGTCACGAGGATAGCCATAAATACGATGGCTTGAACAAATTCATCATATATTCCTCCCATCCGGCCCGAAAAATTGAGAGAGATCGATGCTAACGCTCCGGCCAGGGCGGCCGGCATGACCCCGGTCTCCCTCACCCAGCTCAAGAAGAGCTTCTCCTTGATCGTCCATCCCTTCTTTCGGTCAAGCCCGAAGAAGAGAAAGACCACCGCCGGCCGGCTGATGAAGATAAAGACGGCCATCAGAACGAGGCCGGGAAGCAGGTACTCTCTGACCGCCAAAAAATCAATCTGGCTGCCGAGGATTACGAATATCATCATCCGGCAGATCACCGCCAGGTCCATGCTGAAGATCTCCAGGTTCAGTCCTTTCTTCCGGTCGAAGTAGGACGGCATCAACTCCCGGCAGTTTCCCAGGAATACCCCCGCGATGAAGGTTGCAAGGTATCCGCTTCCTCCCAACCAAGTGGCAAGGGTATATGAACCAGCAACTACCGGGAGGGTCAGGATTGAGGCCACTTCCCGGAAAAACCCGAACGGCCGATGGGAGATGAAGACTCCGGCCAGCAATCCGACGCCGGCCCCGCACCCAAAACCGATGAATAGCTGCCCGAGGAACCCGCCGACCGCCGGAAACAGGCTGAGATGTCCCTGCTGGAGCAGTGTGACGATGGAGATAAATATGACGGCGGCAGTGGTGTCGTTAAAGGCTGACTCGCTCTCGATTACCACCTCCAACCGTTCCGAGACCCGGACCTGTTTGAGAATAGGTATCAGTGTGGCCGGATCGGTGGGGGCGAGGATAACCCCCAGCAGGAGGGCTGCCGCGCAGGGAAGTATCGGAAAGATGAGCTTAGCGGCCCCCCCGACCAAAAATGTGGAGAGCAGGACCCCGGGGATTGCCAGGAGGGCGATTATCCAGGCGTAATGAATGATGGTCTTAAGTTTAAGGTCAAGGCCGCCCTGGAATAGAATATAGGAGGCTCCGAAGATAATGACCATCTGGTTGATGTTCGAGCTTTCTTCGATCGGTACCCAGAAAGGGACCATCGGACCTATAATGACACCGGCCACTAAAAAGAGGATAACATCCGGTATCTTAAGCAATGACGCAAGCCGTGCCGCGATCAGAGCCGCGACCAGGATGATGGTGAAGTCGCTGAAGGCCGTCATGATCAGATCGGTTGAGGCCGGAGGGGCGGCACCGGTGATCAAATTCAGAATACTGCTGTAAATCGTACTCATGGCACACGTACTATACTTAAACATGTGATATAGATAAATATAAATTGCAAATTTACTATTGCATTCAGGCGGTGGAGCTTGATTTAATGAGAGCCTTATGACCAGGCCAACCAGAAACCTCCTTCATAATTTTATCCCCGGGCGCGTCTTCAAGCTGGCCTTCCCGGTCATGCTCGGGATGATGTCACAGGTCCTGCTCAATGTGGTGGACGCGGCCATGGTCGGCCGGCTGGGGGCCGGTGCCCTGGCCGCTGTCGGGCTTGGATCGATGACCTTCCTGGTGGTAGCCCTCACCTTCGAGTCGCTGGGAACCGGGACCCAGATCATCGTCTCCCGGCGTTGGGGGGAGAAAAAGCGGGAGGCGGCCAGCCGCATTCTCCTCAACTCGCTGGTCCTGACTGTTCCCCTGGGTCTGCTCCTGACCTCACTGGGGGTATTCGAGGCGCTACCTTTCATTCATTTCCTGGTCAAGGATCCGGAAGTCCGGGCCATGACCAGCGACTATGTGCGGCTTCGCTTTCTCGGACTCTTCTTCTTCCTGGTCTTCACCTCCTTCCGGGGGTACTTCGATGGTGTGGGGAAGACCCGGATTCGGATGGAATACATGATTCTGGTAGTAAGCTTGAATGTCCTTCTCAACTATCTTCTCATCTTCGGAAAATGGGGATTCCCCCGGATGGAGGTCTCCGGGGCCGCCCTGGCTACTACCTTGAGCGTAGTGGTGGGTTCGGTCTACATATTGATCTGCGCCCTGAGAGACGAGATACTCCGCCAATACCCATTCTTCCGGCTGGATCACATCCATACCGGGATCCTCAAGAAGATCGTGCTCTTCTCGCTCCCCAAGGGCGCCCGAATGTTCTTCATCTTTACCTCCTTCCTCTTGTTCTTGAAGATCATCGGAATGATCGGGGTGAAGGAACTCGCGGCCAGCAACATTCTCCTGGCTATCCTCTCCTTCTCCTTTATGCCGGGGATGGGGATCGGGGTCGCCGGGGCCACCCTGATCGGGCAGTCCCTGGGAGGCCACAAGTTCCAGGCCGCCCGTCAATACGGCTGGGCTTCGG
>Ga0208902_1000463_pt1 | contig 21068 bp, 19 predicted proteins | sample AntAceMetag02UKH_FD_184767 | JGI IMG/M metagenome (GOLD analysis project Ga0208902, IMG submission 184767) | Saline lake microbial communities from Ace Lake, Antarctica - Antarctic Ace Lake Metagenome 02UKH (SPAdes) (version 2) | ecosystem: Environmental > Aquatic > Non-marine Saline and...
AAGTATGAGACCTGCCCGAAAAATATTGGACTTGATCATGGTTGCCTCCAGATAAACGGTTTATCCATTTCGCTTAATACCTGAATCATTAAAATGCTAAAAACAGACAATAGAGGGATCTGAAGAGAAAGAAAAGCATATTTTTCCCTTCACTTCAATTTCTGCCTGGCAGCAAAAGAGAATAGGGGTCTTGATATTGCGTATGATGAGACCTGTCAGTAGATTTTTTATCTTTTACATTAAACCCTCGGAGAAAGTATTTCATGGATTTAAATGGGATGTTATTATAGCAGAGAAAATAAATATACTTATTGCTTTAGAAAAGGAGTATCCTTTGTTTAAATGGCAAACGTTTATACCTGATCAGACGATCCCAGACAAAACTCGTTAAATTGTTCTGAATGACCTGAAGATATACAATGAGGTCTTGCCATGATACGGAATAAAGAAGCGCGTGAGATAGGAAGAAGCCTCTCGAGTTTGGCAATCTGTATACTCGTGTGCTTGGCAGCGGGATGGGTTGGTTCCCGGTTCCTTCCCGGGGAATGGTACACATCGTTGAACAAACCATCCTGGACTCCCCCCAATTCGGTTTTTGGTCCGGTCTGGACCGCACTGTACATCATGATGGGAATCTCCGCCTGGATAGTGTGGAAAAATCGGCATTATAAAAAAGCGAAAGTATCACTGTTCCTCTTCGTATTCCAGTTGATCCTTAACAGTCTTTGGACTTACATCTTTTTTGGGCTTCACCGGCCGGGAGTCGCATTCCTGGAGATCTCCGCTTTATGGTTTGTACTGCTGGCAACGCTGATCGGATTCTGGAGGGTCAAGAACGTAGCAGGAGTATTGATGCTCCCGTATATTCTGTGGGTGAGTTTCGCAGCGTTGCTCAATTTCGCAATCTGGCGGCTCAATATGTGAACCGGGCAGAAACCAGGGGATGCCTCTGGTGTAATCCGGATATCTAAGGAGGGGATCAAGCATAAAATACATTTGAGAAATAAAGATGAAAAGCCGGAAAATAATCGTATCTGACCTCATGCAGAAGGATTATATTTATTACCTTACCGAGCCAGTTGGGAAGAACTTTCATCCGGACTTTTTGCCCGAATTAACACCGAAGGAAATGCTTGCGATGGGGGTTTTCGGTGGGAAATACATGACCGACTGCCGGGATGAATTTCCGAAAGACTGGTTTGTTCATGCCCGGCTCTGTCACGAACGCCATGAGCCCGCGTTGAATTATTTCGGTGTCAATGCATCGCAGCCGTTATCAGTCTGGAGAGAAAAAGGCTGGATCTATCATGAAGATCCGCGGGGGTGGTTCCAGTGGTACTGCAGGTATTATATGGGGAGGCGATACCCTGATGATGAACGCCAGGTTAAACGATGGAAAGCCATGAAGAGGCATGCAGCTCAAATTAAGAAGAACTGTAGAAAAGGTGATCTGAACTGTCGCCCTAAACAGAGGCAGGCATTATTAAACTGGGCGTACGATAGCAGGAAGATGTGACCGTTACTCTACTGGCGGTAATTCGCGTAATTCCTGGTTTATTGAGTTGCCGAATGAAGTGAGGACTGAGTTCTTATAGGAGGGTGGTAAATATGGACGAGATGACCAGGCCAAAGGTTGTTGTCAGCAAGTGTCTTGAGTTCGACCATTGCCGCTGGAACGGCCTGAAGATTTCCAGCGGGGTGGTGAAACTATTGAAACCATTCGTCGAATTCATACCGGTCTGTCCGGAGATGGAGATCGGGCTCGGAGTCCCCCGGGAACCAATCCGTATAGTGCGGCGGGACAAGACACTCAGGCTGATCCAGGCGGAGACGAACCTGGATCTGACGGAAAAAATGATAAATTTTTCCCATTCATTCCTGGAATCCGTAGGAGAAGTAGACGGATTCATACTCAAGGAACGGTCTCCCTCCTGCGGGATGAAGAACGTGAGGGTTTATCCCGGGATGGGAAAAGTAGGCGCCATCAACTCAAAGAACCCCGGATTTTTCGGGAAAGCAGCCCTGGCAAAATTCCCGGGCGTTCCAATTGAGAATGAGGGCCGGCTCAATAATTTCACGATACGTGAACACTTCCTTTCCGTGCTTTTCGCCCTGGCGCGCCTAAGGGCGGTGAAAAGGAGCGGCAAGATAAAGAACCTGGTCGCTTTCCAGACAGACCACAAATTATTATTAATGGCCTATAGTCAGACCGGGATGAAAATCCTTGGCAACCTGGTTGCCAACAGGGAGGGGAAATCATTCGATGAACTCATGGAGGAATATGAGCGCCAATTTCTGGCCGCGGTCTCTCGGCCCCCGGGTCCCGGAAAGGTGGTTAACGTCCTGATGCACGCAATGGGATACTTCAAAGAGGAGATTTCCACACGAGAAAAGGCTTTCTTCCTCGATTCCCTCACTCAGTATCGTGATCGGCGGGTTCCACTCGGTGTACCGATTGCAATCATTCGCTCCTGGATCATCCGGTTCGGAGAGGCCTACCTTGAACGCCAGAACTTTTTCAACCCTTACCCGGAAGATCTGATAGAGGTTACCGACTCCGGGAAAGGGCGTGAACTTTAGTGGGGGAAAAGTCATGAAGATAACCTCTGAGACAGAACGGATTCTGAGGAAACTGCTCACCGAACAATCCCTGGGCGCGCTGGCAACCTCGGTTCAGGAAAGCCCGTACGTCAACCTGGTGGCATTCGCGGTGAGCGAGGACCTTCGCCGGATCGTCTTTTCTACGCCCCGGGCAACCCGGAAGTTTGAAAACCTGTCCACGAACCATCGGGCAGCAATGCTCGTGGACAGCCGCTCCAACAGTATCTCGGACTTTCACCACGCTGCGGCGGTTACTGCGATCGGCCCGACGGATGAGATCACGGGAGCGGCTTATACAAAGAGTCGGGACTTGTACGTCTCCCGACACCCGCATCTGGCCGACTTTGTGGACTCACCGAGCTCAGCCTTATTCCATCTTCAAGTCTCAATCTACATCCTGGTTAGGGATTTCCAACGGGTTGACACCATCACCTTTGACCGATGAGAACGATCATATCCATAGGAGAGATAACCGACGAGGATAAGGGACGCGTGGGGGGAAAGAGCTTTGTGTCAGCATCCCTTGACTCCCGGGGCCTGAAGATCCCCGCGGGACTTTGCGTTACTACCGACGTCTACCAGCGTTTTATCGATGAGTTCGGACTACGGGAGCGAATCATGATGGAACTGTCCCGAAAGAAGCTGGAGGATATGCGATGGGAAGAAATCTGGGACGCGGCCCTGCGGATCCGTACCCTTTTTCTGAAGGAACGTATCGCCCCGGACCTGTTGCGAGAACTGATAGAGAACCTTGCGACTGCCTTCGGGTCACGGCCGGTGGTGGTCCGCTCCTCCGCCCCCGGGGAAGACTCGGAGCTTGTTTCTTTTGCCGGGCTGCACGACTCCTTTGTAAACGTGAGCGGTGCTGAGGCGATCACTGAAAAGATCCGCCTCGTTTGGGCATCCCTCTGGTCCGACAGGGCGCTTCTTTACCGGAAAGAACTCCATCTGAACGTAGAAGAGAGCACGATTGCCGTCCTCATCCAGGAGCTGGTATTGGGCGAAGTTTCGGGTGTCGGCTTCGGAAGGAACCCGATCAACGACGATCAGGCCGTCATCGAGGCGGTCTGGGGACTGAACGAGGGCCTCGTCGACGGTCGGGTGGAGCCCGACCGCTGGATTCTTGACCGGGGAAGCGGGCGGATCCTTTCCCACATACCCGCCCGCCGATCAGAAGCCGTCTTCCCCGGGGAGCAGGGGACCGAGCTCCGGGCCCTGGAGGCCCGTCTTGCTGAAAAAGCCCCCCTTGACGGAACCGGGGTAGAGAGCATCTTTAGAATGATCAATCCGCTTGAGGAAACCCTGGGTTCTCCACCCGACTTCGAATGGACCCTAAAAGATGGAGAACTTTTTGTGCTCCAGGCGCGCCCGATAACCACCGGCCGCGGGGAGGGGGATAGCGAAGGAAAAGCCTGGGAGAACCCGGACCGCAGACCATGGTACATGAGTCTGCAGCGCAACTTTGACAATCTGAACGTCCTCCGGGAGCGGATCGAAAATGAGTTTATTCCTGAGATGGAAGCGGAGACGAAGCGCATGGCCGAGGTTGACATGGTACAGATGACTGAAGACGAACTCTTGGTTGAGATCGAATCCAGGGAGCGGATCCGGGACCGGTGGAATGGTATATACTGGAGCGAGTTCATTCCTTTCGCCCACGGCATCAGGCTGTTCGGCCAGGTTTACAACGATGCTGTTCGCCCCGATGATCCTTTCGAGTTCATGAATCTTCTCGATGCCGGAGAAGCGGAGAGCCTGGAGAGAAACAGGATGATAGAGGATCTGGCTGATATTATCCGTAAAAATTTGGTTGTCAAAAACCGTCTTGAGCAAGGAGAAGAGGGGGGAACGAGCTTTGAACGGGTCCTTGCCGAATTTATGGATAAATTCGGAGATCTCTCCTGTGGTGTTTCTCAGTGCACGACCGGTAGAGAGGGGATAATCTCCATCGCGAGTAAGATGGCCTCATCTCCCCCACGGCCGCGGCGAAACGCCAAAACCTCGGACAGACTTCTTCAACAGTACCTGGCGGCTTTCCCGGAGGATCAGCGCCAATGGGCCACCGAGGTGCTGGAACTGGGACAGTCAAGTTACCGGATGCGGGATGAAGATAACATTCATCTAGCCCGTATCGAGGGACAGCTTCTGCGGGCACTTGATGAGAATAAACGAAGACATCCCGGAGAGGAAAATCTGCCCGGGATACTTTCCAAAGACGCAGCTGGTGAAAAAAGTCAGAACCATACAACCATGAAGTCCCAGGCAAACGGGGGGAAGGCTGAACGAACGGAGAAACTCATTGTCACCCCCCGGCAGATGGTCGGGCAGCCGGCAAGCCCGGGTCTTGCCCGTGGCCCCGCCCGGGTTATAAAATTAACGCCGGATCTTTCCCTGGTAGAGGCAGGGGAGATTCTCGTCACCGACGCTATTGAACCCGAAATGACCTTTGTTGTTCCCCTTGTCGCCGGGATCGTCGAGCGCCGGGGAGGTATGCTGATCCACGGCGCGATTATCGCCCGGGAGTACGGGCTCCCCTGTGTGACTGGGATTCCTGACGCAGATAAGATTATTCGGGACGGGGAGGATATTACGGTAGATGGTTTTTTGGGAATTGTTATAATTCATAACTCACGGTAGGCCCACAGCCGCCGCAGCCTTCGGCTGCTAAGGCGAAGGAGGCTTGGGGTTCTTTTTTGGGGGACGATGGTTTCGTGTATCCCGGGGATTCTCCCCGGGAACCCAGGGTGTTACTCTGGGCTGATATGTTGAACCCCGTTGGGGTTCTTTTTTTTTGGGGGGACGATTATTTTGTCCCAGGGTTTCACCCTGGGCTTAAATGTGATACCCCTTCGGGGTATTTTTTGGACCCCAAGCCTCCTTCTTAGCCGCCGAAGGCTGCGGCGGCTGAAAGGGGGCTCACGTCTCAACCCCGGGTTTTATAACCCGGGGACAAGATCCAGTGTATCCAACCCTCGGCCCCGGACCCCAACGGGGTCCTACATCTCAGCCCCGGGTTTTAACCCGGGGTTAAGATTCGTTATCCCCAACCTTCGGCCCCGGACCCCAACGGGGTCCTACATCTTAGCCCCGGGTTTTAACCCGGGGTTAAGATTCGTCATCCCCAACCCTTGGCCCCGGACCCCAACGGGGTCCTACATCTCAGCCCCGGGTTTTAACCCGGGGATATTTTCGCATATCCTCCCTCCGTGATGGGGGTAAGGAGGAACGGTTGTTTTCCTGGGCTCCCCTACCTCCGAACCGAACGTGCGGATCTCCCACCTTCGGCTTTCCAGTCTAACGGAAACCGACATAATTCCGGACAAGGAAGCGGGGACGTTGATCTCCGATTACATCATCTGACGAACCGTTTATCGGGTCAAGCAGTACAAGATTTGGCTCGAGATCTCAATAGCAGCGAGACCATTTATCCGGGTACAAATCTACGTTTGAATTACGAATTGGTATCAGGCTGATTCCGTGAGGTAAGGAGTTTTGATTCTATGTCCGCAATGCTTCATCAACCTTCCTCCATTCTTCTGGCCTGGAGGGAAAGCCGGTTATCGTTGTGCCGAAACCAACCCCTTCCATAGTCATGAAACTTGAGAAAAAGTTGAAAACCGATCCCGGTAATCCCGCCAACCGTTATCGCCTGGCACGGGCACTCCATCTGGAAGGGGTGAACGGAGATGACGATGCGGCCGAACGGGCTCTCGATATTTTAGAAGAACTTGCCGTGGAAGAGCCCCGAAACCCCCAGGTTCTCGCCTACCTGGGAAGCGCTAAACTACTGGCCGCGAAGCGGGCTTTTTTCCCCTGGAGTAAAAACAGTCTTACCGATGAAGGCATTGTCCTGCTTGACCAGGCTGTCGCACTCGCCCCGGACAATCTCGAAATTCGTTTTGTCCGGGGTATTTCGAGTTATCCTCTACCAACCTCCTTCAACCGCTATAAGTCGGCCTGTGCCGACTTCGATGTCGTCGCCGGCCGGGCCGAAGAAGCTGTCCTGGCCGACAAGATGGATGCCAACCTCGCCGCCAAGACATTCTATTATCACGGCCTCTGCCTGGAAGAGAACGGACGAAAAAAGGAGGCACGGGCTTCCTGGGAGAAAGCCGCCGCAATCGCTCCCGGCTCACCGTTCGCCCTGCTGGCTGGAGAGAAGATCAGTAATATGGATTAACTCTATGAAGAAACGTATCACCGATATTGTTGCCGCCCAGAAGAGATTCTTCGCGGATGGAACGACGCGGAGCATCGCCTGGAGAATAAATTCGCTCAAAAAGCTGAAAGCTGCCATCAATGAGAATGAAGCCCTCTTTCTCGATGCACTGAACAAGGACATGGGGAAGCCGGCGATAGAGGCTTATACCAGTGAGATCGGCTTTGTTCTCAACGAAATCGACTACGCGCTCAAAAAGCTGCACTCCTGGAGCCGTCCCCGGAAGGCAAAGACCCCGCTCATCTGGTTCCCCGCTGCCAGCCGCGTCTTCCCCGAACCGAAAGGTGCGGCGCTGATTATCGGCCCCTGGAACTACCCGATCGGGCTTCTCCTGACGCCACTGGTCGGTGCGATTGCAGCCGGGTGCGTGGCAATACTAAAACCTTCCGAAATGGCAGCGGAGAGTTCGCGTGCGGTTGCCGATGTTATACAAAAAACATTCGATGAAAGCTCCGTCTCGGTGATTGAGGGCGGGGCAGATATAGCCGGAATTCTCCTGAAGGAAAAATTCGACCATATTTTCTATACCGGGGGAGCGCGGGTCGGTAAGATTGTCATGGCTGCCGCGGCGAAACACCTTACGCCGATAACGCTGGAGCTGGGAGGGAAGAACCCCTGCATCGTTGACCGGGAGGTGGACTGTGCCGTGGCGGCGCGCCGGATCGCCTGGGGGAAGTTCTTCAATGCCGGTCAGACCTGTGTCGCCCCGGACTATCTCCTCGTCCCCTCGGATCTCAAAGCCTCTCTGCTCGATAAGCTTAAAGAATCGATCAGGGCGTTTTACGGCCTCGATCCGGAACGGAGTCCCGATTATGCCAGGATCATCAATGACCGGCACTTCGCTCGGCTCCACGATCTCATGGGAGAGGGGACTGTCGCGATCGGCGGAGAAGAAAATCCGGAAAACCGCTACATTGCCCCGACCGTCATTGATAATGTCGGCTGGAAGAGCCGGATCATGGCTGAGGAGATCTTCGGTCCCATCCTCCCGGTTGTTGAATACACGGACCTCACTGAAGCGATCGCGGCCGTGAATGCCCGTCCCCGGCCGCTGGCGTTGTATTTTTTCTCCACAAACAGAACAAACCGGCGCAGGATCATCCGTGAGACTTCCTCAGGCGGGGTCTGCTTCAACGATACGGTTATTCAGATCACCACTCCACAGCTCCCATTCGGTGGTATCGGGCAAAGCGGCATGGGGAGCTATCATGGGCGGGCCTCGTTCGATACCTTCACTCATTATCGGAGTGTAATGTCGAGATCACTGAGACTAGATCTACCCCTACGCTATCCCCCATACCGAACCTCACTCAGGGTTTTAAAGAAAATCCTCCGATTTCTCAACTGAGCAGAATTGATTATACCTCCTTTGCTCGGTCGATATTAAACACATTACGCAGGCGACCCCGAATATACCCGAATATCAGAAGTCCTGCCCCCTGTAGCCGAGGTCGCTGACCTCGGCCCTGACCCCTGCCGTCATCGACCGCAGATACAACTTCGGCATCCTTGCCACCTATTTTCATAAATACTTGACAAATAAAATGGGATGAAGGTTAGGGTTCTCTTGTATAAATTGGAGAGGGGAGATATAGTTACTCCTCTGCTGAGAACCCTTTTAGGCCGATCATAAAGCTCCTTAAAATATGAACTATCGGTTCACAAAAAAAATTTGTCTAAATTTAATCACCCGCCCGTTTTTCTTGGCGGGTTTTTTTCTTTTCTGATGAGAAATGGGAGAAGTTTTAAAGGGCAAGTTGTAACCGCTCCTCAGACACGACAGTGCCGAAACAATAAAGTTAATTGATAACTTTGCTCCGTCCCCTAGTTTTTGTAATGAAAAATGAGAGAAATGAGAAAGGCTGAAGAAAAACGCAGGAAGAATGCTTCTCCCGGGGAATTAGAACTCCTCTTCTCGGTCCTCCTGCAATGTTCGATGGCGGGAACAGGCCAGGTATTCTCAGTTTTTCCGCCGGCAAAAACTCTGCCTCAAGTTAAAAGAATGTTGAAGAGGTGGAACGAAGAACCGTAGCCCTCACTTCTGGGGTGTGACCCTGATTTTATAGTCATGAGTTTCCATACATTAAAATATCTTAGAGACTTAGAACTTTTAAAGAATGATTGGTCAGTTCCGAATCTAGATTCGGTTCCAGAAGATGAATTAAGGGAAAAGCTAGATTACTACAGGGAATATAGAGAACGGAAAATAAAATATGATATAGATGAGCTAAAATTAAGAGAGAACGATATAGCACTCCTCCCCAGCTCAATCTCTGCTTCTAATGCCGCATACCATATTATCCCTTTAACGTTATATGCTAAAAGAATTTTTGTGAATGATCCACTTTTTGAGTTTGCTTTTAAGGCGTCAGCCATGTCAGATACATTTGCATCAGCTACAGGAATGAAACGAAACAATTTAATAGACAGGACTATGATGCAAAACAAACTCCTGTATTTTTCATATCTTCGACCACTTATAGAAACTGGGATTATAGCTACACTACCGATTTCCCATCAACATGAGCCTAAGGAACATATCCCTGTCTACTTTAGTCCGGATAACTTTAAAAGTAATTTTCCTTCCCATGTATATAATTATATTCACCGGGAAGCTGTTATCAATCAGGTACAGGTTGCTGGAGAGTCTCTAGTGATCATGGATACAAAGTGTTTAAATCCATGTACAAGTATTGAAGTAGGATTTAAAAATGATTCAAGATTAGGAGGAATGCTCCATTTTCTTGCAAATGTTAATGAAGCTAAAGAGATTGATAGCGATGATATATACAGCTACATGAAAATATCACAATCTTTTGATAAAACACCCCCGGCAGAAAATAAATTCCGCACTTGGGTTGAGCATTCTATCAATCGTTCAGCAATTAGGAGATTGATAGCGATCGAAAAAGAAATATCACTCGCTCGTTTGTTGAATGCTCGTTATATGACAGAATCTAAGTTTGAGGCAAAATTATTGTCCAAGAACTTGCAGGTATCAGAAGTCGACGAAAAACCAACAAGTATAATTAATTTCATTAAAACATCACTTCCACAATTCCCCCCCATATCACCAGATCAACTTGCTATATTACGTTGCAAACATGAAGATTCTTTCACTAGATTCAGGGTTGCCCTGGAAGAGGCTGCCGAAGATGCTCGGCAATTAACTCCAAAGGATAATTTGGATAGAGAGTGTCAAAGGATATTTAGAAATAGAATTCACAAACCAGCAAAGGAATTGGCTTCAGAAATAAGGAAGGCATGGCGGGAGTTAGCTTATTCAGGAATGATAACAACTGGCACCATCTTAATGGCAATATCATCAAATCCGCTACCCCTTTGTCTATTATTAGGTTCAGGTGCTTATACAGTAGGTGAAGCACTGAAAAATATAGACAAATTATGGAGTTTTAATAAAAACCCACTATTTTTTTATGCTCGTCTTAACAATACCTAGAAGAAACAGGGTTACACCTCAATTAATAAGTTTGACTAAGCGGGGAGCAGGGCAGACGAGGCCACAAGGTAATTCAGGAGAGATTAAAGGAAGATAGATAGTTGGACAGAATAATTAAAAGAATTATTGCCCGGGTTTTTAGTCAATAGTCCGGGTTTGACCCTGATTTTTCAATTTGTGATTGAATTTTCCAGCAATAATATTCTAACGAAAGGAGTTACTATGAGCGGAATAATAGATCCAGACGAAATGGACGGCATCAGCGGAAACGATGGTGATGATATCGAGACTGATATTGAGTTCGACATAGAATTTAAAAAATTCTCAGAAGATACAGGTATTGCTCAAGAAGAAGGAGGCGACGAAGAAAACTAAAGCTATTATTAAGCACATATAGGCCTTGGTTAACATTCGAGATTTCTCTTTGCCCCGTATTAAATGTCCGACTGAACCTAATTCAACACAAAGGGATAGTCTCGCCTTCATGCTGTCTTCATATCCGTACTTATCTTTGCGCATAAAAATAAATTTCGTAGAAGCTGGAGTCGGAATTTCAGTTGGCTTCCTCGCTACCAATGCAAACAGAATTGAAAAAAGCCATAATAATACCCCCACAAAAAACATTCGTTGGGAGATTTGTGGAATATCTTTAAAAGTCGAATTCAGAGCAAAAATAAGAACCGTACCAACTCCCATATATCTTAGTAAAGAATCGGCTTTATTCTCAATATACTCTAAAGATTTACTAGTTCGCTCAAATCTATTTTGTGCATAAGAAAGAATCCAATCTGCATCATTAGGCTCACTGAAATCAGTGTTTTTTCTAATCCTGATTATATCCACCCAAGCCTTGCTGTGGCGGATTTGATCTAAAGTCTTATATCTAAATAATCCACAAACTTTTTTTAAAAAATTCATTTTATCCCCCTTGTGTTTATTTCTTAATGCAATAATCTTCATCCCAATATAACAAAAATGAGGTGTATGCATGAGATTATATATTGAAAAAGTTGTTGCTGAATATGTTTTGCATGGTTTAGGACTCGAGCCAATTGTTAGGGCTCAGATTACAGAGTTGATAGAACCTAAAGATACATTTAAATTTCAGTGGGCAATCAGTCATCATTACTGTCCTTCAGAATCTGCTGGAATATATATACCATCAAAAATATCAGCAGAAACATTCCAAGAAGCAAAAGATTTGCTATTTCTATACATGAAGGGGTTTACTTCTATTGGGATTGAACCAAATCCATACTATTAAAATATGATTTAGCCGATGGGTCATAGGCATATAGCAGCAAAAGAACAGGGTCACACCCCAATTAATAAGTGGGGAGCAAGTTAAAAGGATCGACGTAGAATCTCGACTGCTTACAGAAACAAGAATAATTTACAATATCATACTCATTCGATTAAAGCCGGGAATGCGGCAGTATTGTGAGGAAAGTTTTTTGAAATATTACGGGAGCGGTTCCGATATGTGGCAATAGTCTGGGTTTGGCCCTGATTTTTCTGGTAGATATACATAAAAATAATTGAGATCTGATATATGAAACTGTCCCAACAAGAGTTGGAGAAACTAATTTTTGAGAAATTCACAAAACACACTGGGCTCCACATTGTTTGCTTCCAAACATGCAATCCTCCCGAGCCAGATATTTTGTATGAGCATCAATACGGGAAGCTCTATTTCGAGCTAACCGATAATACGTCTGAACAGATACAAAAATCTATCCATGCAAGCCAGGAGCAGATTAGAAGAAAGGCATACTTTTTTTCACCTTTTCCTGAAAACTATAAACAGAAATTTACGAAGCACTATGAAACACATTCGTTAAACTGCGAACTGATAATTTATTTTGGAGTTCATCCAGTTGCTGACTTAGGTGATCATTTTAATAATAAATTGCAAGAAAACATTGAATGGATTCGACAACATATAAATCAATCAGAGTTTCACACAGTATGGATCTACGACTATCATCAAGATAGGATTCTTGATCAGGTCTATGGACGTACTTAACAAAGCTTGATCAAATGGAGAATAGGACTGCCAGCCGTAAAGAAATTCAGGAGAGATTAAAGAAAGATAGATAGTGGGAGAGAAGAATTAAAAGAATTATTATTATTAGTCAATAATCCGGGTTTGACCCTGAATTTTCCACGAGGATTAATTGTCACAACCGCGAAGTTCACTAGGGCTGCTAAATCGGAAGCATCTCTGACCAATCGTATCAAACTAATAGGCTATAATAATTCCGGGGACACTATACGTAATTCGGCCGCATCACAAGAGAAAATCAATAATAATTAAGTAAGGTGTCCCCGGAATTCTAATAGTCCGAGTTTAATCCTGCGCCCTTTTCGGGTTTGACCCTGCGCCCTTTTGAGTGCGCCTCAAGAAGGAGATAGAACATGATAATTGCCTCAATATCAAATGAAACGATCCAAGCGATCGCATCCCTCTGGAAGTTGGTCGCCGCTGGAGCTTTCCTACTCGCAATCATCATCCTACGGAAGCCTTTGCGGCATGTATTCATGAAGTTCAGTAAATTTCGGTTCAAGAAAGGTGAATCTGAGTTTTCCTTGGAGACTAAAGATGCGGAGGTTTGCGAGGAGACACCACCCACGGAAGAGAAGAAGCAGGAACCCTCGGAAATAGTCCAAGAAGAAGAGCCGACGCCCAAGAAGCCTAACAACCTTTTTTTGGAGATGTACCGAGCATTCACCACCGAAAGGTTTGAGGACGCAGACCAAGCTTTTGAGAGTCTCCAGAAGGCCCAAGAGGATGCGGTTTCAAGATTGCGGAATGAGATCCTGTATCACTGGTTGATGTATACGCACGGCCGAGATGCCAACGCAGTACAAAAACTTGAGGATCTCGCTAAGAAGAAAGATGTTCGGGAGACCGCCCTTTTCTGGATCGCAAACTGTCATAAACATTCTCGAAGTTACGCAAAAGCCATAGATGCACACATTAGGGCCCTATCTGGTGATATCAGTCAGTCTCAGCGCTCGAAACACACTGCGGAACTGGCTCAGTGCTACGTCACCATGGGGAATCCAGAGAAAGGACTTAAAGTACTTGCTTCCGCTCTCTCCCAAACCACGGAGCCAAAGGCTAAGATTGCTTTGTATCGTGCTATTGCGAACATCTACAAGAAAACGGGCAATTCTATGCTCCGATCCATTGTTCTACAAAAGATCCTTGAGTTCGTACCCGAAGACACTGCAACCCTTTTCTCTGCGGCCTACTCGCAGAGCGAAGCAAAACTGGCATGCCTATGTGTGGTCAACTACAGGACTTTACTCAGGTTTAAGCAAACCCACTACTCTGGATTAAACAACCTCGGAGTAGAATGTGAGACATTAGATATGCCAATCAAGTCTGTATCCTACTACAAGAAAGCTGCAGAGGGCGATAACACGCTTGCTATGTCAAACCTTTCGTATCGTTATATGAACCAAGGATTCGAAGCAGAAGCACAAAACCTGCTCGACAAGGCCAGAAAGAAAGATGAGCCTCATCAGAACGTAGGACAGGCTATGTCGACCTGAGCCGACAAGAAGGAGAATGAAGATCAGATTTGGGATAAGGTCACAACCGAAGGGGGAAAACAGAAGGAGTTCTTTTGGGCTTATGCAGATGCCTATTTTTTGCCTTCAGTCGGGGAACAGTCCTTTGTTGGACAATGGGAATCCCCAACCGGGAAGGTATTCACCATCTCTCAAGATGGTGACAGCCTCTCTGCAAAATGGGAAACAGAGAAAGATGGGGAGAAGTTCGAAGGAACCATCCACAATCTTGCTGCCAGAATCAAGTACCAAAGAAAGGGCGGTGGCAACGGCATTCTTATGCAGACAGGGTGGAGCTCTGCTCAGGAGGGCTTTGTATATCTTTCCCAAGACGGATCTCATATCCACCTTCACACGTGTAAGAAACAAACTATACTCTTCCTTGAACTAAAGAGAAAAGAGGCCGAAGAGTACCCAACAAACGAATCAAATCAGACTTCTGGGTAGACGGGCCCCTTTGCGGGGACCACCCGAAGTGGCTTAATTGAATTATTAGGCCATCAAATAAACTATGAATAATAGCAGCGAATCGAGGCTTAGCCGTTAGGCATCATTATGGAAACAAACAGACTGTCAGATTTTCTCAAATTCATTCAAAAGGAAATTCTTCCAGCAACGGAAGATATTGGAACTCTTGCAGATGCAAATCGCAAACATGTTCAAAAACTCGTCTATACGAATCTGATTGATCGATTCGATTCCATGATCGACGGCGCCATTCTAGACAACTGTAGAGAACCATTTTTAGTTCAAGAAGCCGCTAAGAGGCTGACTCAACCAATAACTGAGTCCGATCTATTACAACTCTTGATGCAGAGCAATAACATCCAAGATGTAGTGGATACCAAGCTAAAAGACGCACTGAGAGAAGTGGTGTTAAGAAAAAGACACTCTCGTAAACTATCCAAGTTGTTCAAAGTTCTACAACCCGATCAAGAGTGCTGGAACATACCCAGGGTCAATGTCTCAGTTGGTGCAATAATCGATAGAATCAAACCATACCACAAAACAATACCATATTCAATATGCGGATATGCCGACTGGCTTTATTCCAGGCGCAATTCGGTAGTTCACGGAGCCGGGACTACAAAGTTCTTAGATAAAGATATTGTTCAGCTTAAGAAGTTGTTCAAGTGCAAACCTGCGAAAACAATCCGCATTCAGCTTTCGTCCGTAAAAACAGCTGCCGCATTTTATAAATCGGTGGTTGAGCTCTTAGTGCTGTGAGACAGGAGATCTAGAAAAGGAACGGGGTCAAACCTCGACTATTTACAGTTAAGCACGAATACCGTCCAAATTGGGCCGAATTCTGAAAGGAACAAGGTCACACCCCAATTAATAAGTTTTACTAAGTGCGTAACCGGTCCGCCAAGTCCATAAGGTAATTCAGGAGAAATTAAAGGAAGATAGATAGTTGGACAGAAGAATTAAAAGAATTATTGTTCGGCTTTATTATTAGTCAATAGTCAAGATTTTACCCTGAATTTTTAATGAACTGTACAACAACCACCTGCACGTTACCATCGCAAGATGCCTAAACGTGAGGTAAAATGTTCGAACAAGAAAGAGGATACCCTTATGAGCGAAAAGAGAATGATTGATAGCCAAACGCTAGCCCTTGGGGAGATTCTCAGGAAGCCGTTCGTATACATGGTTCCCTTCTATCAACGTGATTTCGCATGGACGGAGGAGGAAGTGCAAGCCCTATGGGACGACCTCACTAATGCTCTTATTGATAGGGGGGCCGATGACTACTTTCTGGGAGCAATTGTCATCTCACCCAGCAGCAGAGACAAAGCGAAAGAGATCGTGGATGGTCAGCAACGACTAGCCACTGTTTCCATGCTGTTCTCCGCGATAGCAAAGGCATGGATAGGCATTGGAGATGAGGATCGTGCCCGCGGGGTACAAAGGGACTACCTGGGGACTGAGGATCGAAGAACCAAAACAATCCTGCCCAAGATAAAGCTGAACGAGACCAATGACTCCGCTTTTCACAGTGTGGTTCTTGACAGAAGTACGCCCACGGCGACGACCCTCAAAACGTGGAAACAGTCGAACACCCGCATTCTGCGTGCTTTCCAACTTATAGACAAGGAACTCACCAAATGGCTCAATGGCTTCTCTGACAAGGAGTCAGCTCTATTGGATCTGGAAGAGTTCATTGCCAACCAGTTTAGCATGATTGTCATTGAAGTAGGAAATGACGCTGACGCATTCATCATCTTTGAGACTCTGAATGATCGAGGTCTCGATCTGGCGGTATCAGATCTGGTGAAGAATTACCTTTTTGCGCAAGCAGGCACTCACATAGAGTGGTTCAAGCAAGGGTGGCTCGAAGTGACAACTCTTGTTGGGACCGGCGCCCTGACACAGTTCCTCCGACACTATTGGTTGTCAACAAAAGGGCTGGTGCGGGAACGCGACCTCTACAGGGAACTCCGCAAAAACATCAAGAACTCAACGAGGGCTCGGCAATTCCTAGATGAGCTCAAGAGCGCTGCAATAATATATGCAGCTTTGAGCAATCCCGAGCATGCATACTGGGCTGATCTTCCCCAGCAGTCCGAGGCGTATTTGGAAGCCTTGCTCACTTTCAAGGTTACCCAATTCAGGCCAGTTGCGCTGGCCGCTTTGCAGATGCTCTCCCCCAACAAGGCGGCGAAAGTATTGCACCTCCTCGAGGTGATTTCTTTCCGTTACACGGTTGTGTCTGCACTGGGCACGGGCAACCTTGAAAAGATATACTCCGACTGTGCCATCGCCATCAGAGAAGGTCGAGTCAAGACGCCCAAGGCCATATTCAATCTACTGAAGATGGCCTATGTTGACGACGCTACATTGAGGAAGGCATTTGTTTCCAAACGATTCACAAAATCATCCATAGCCCGGTATGTTCTGGCGGGTATTAACAACTCTCTTGAATCAACTCCAGAGAAGGAGGTATCTATATCAACTCGGAAGATTACACTAGAGCACATCTTACCCAAGAACCCATCTGCATCTTGGAGGAAGGCATATGCAGACCAAGAAGAGTTCGATTCAATTCTCTACAACATTGGTAATCTCACCCTCCTCGAAAGGGGGAAGAATAAGGGGTTGGGGAATGCAGCCTTCAAGAAGAAGCAAAGCGATGCATACTCTACATCCCTGCTTCCCATAAATGACTCCGTTCGAAGTGAACTAGCATGGAATACAAAAACTATTCGTGCCCGTGCCAAAAGTTTTGCCAAGGAAGCGGCAAAGATCTGGCGAATAGACTATTGAGTTCGGATAATCGCATGGACAAGTATTTTCAAAGCCTCGCTCTGCTTATTTTTCAAAAAACTGTCATGCGTGACGTCAGCCCTTCAAAAGAAAAACCAGAACAAGCTTCAAACTAAAGTCAGTATGTTAAGGATTAATAATGGCCAAGAAAAAAGTCGCACCGAAAAATGATAAAGGGTTTGAAGAATTCCTGTGGGATTCCGCCAACCGGTTGCGGGGTAGCGTTGAGTCTTCCGAATACAAACACGTGGTGCTGAGTTTGATCTTCCTCAAGTTTGTTTCGGACAAGTTTGAGGAGCGCCGGGGGGAGCTGATCGCGGAGGGGAAGGAGAGATACATTGATATGGTGGAGTTCTACACCATGAAGAATGTCTTCTACTTGCCGGAGACTTCCCGCTGGAGCTATATTCAGCAGCACTCCAAGCAGGACGATATCGCGATCAAGATCGACTCGGCCCTGACGGCGGTGGAGAAGAGCAATGCCTCGCTCAAGGGGGCGTTGCCGGACAACTATTTCTCCCGCCTGGGCTTGGATGGCAGTAAACTCTCGGCCCTGATCGACGCGATCAACAATATCAACACGGTGGAGGATAAGGAAGAGGACGTGGTCGGCCGGGTCTATGAATATTTCCTGGGCAAGTTTGCCGCCGCCGAGGGCAAGCTGGGGGGCGAGTTCTATACTCCCAAGTGCGTGGTTAATTTGATCGCGGAGATGATCGAGCCTTACAAGGGCAAGATCTATGACCCCTGTTGTGGTTCGGGCGGTATGTTCGTGCAGTCGCTTAAGTTCGTGCGGAGCCACCACGGCAATACCAGGAATATCTCGGTCTATGGGCAGGAGTTCACCTCCACCACCTACAAGCTGGCCAAGATGAATCTGGCGGTGCGTGGGCTCTCGGCCAATCTCGGTGAACTCCCCGCCGACACCTTCTTTAAGGACCAACACCCCGATTTGAAGGCCGACTACATTATGGCCAATCCGCCCTTCAATATGAAGGCCTGGAGGGGCGGCGACGAGCTGGTCGACGACTCCCGCTGGAGCGGCTACGAGACCCCGCCCACCGGCAATGCCAACTATGCTTGGATTCTCCATATGGTCTCCAAGCTCTCGGACCACGGCGTGGCCGGTTTCGTTCTGGCCAACGGCTCGATGTCGACCAACACCAGAGGCGAAGGAGCGATCCGCCAAAAGATGGTGGAGAATGACTTGGTGGACTGCATGATCGCGCTACCCGGCCAACTCTTCTATACCACCCAGATCCCTGTCTGCCTATGGTTCCTCACCAAGAATAAAAAGGCCGATAGCGATCGCGGCTACCGCAACCGCGATGGGGAGACACTCTTTCTTGATGCCCGCAAGATTGGCTCGATGATCAGCCGCACCCAAAAGCAATTCGATTCCGAGGACATTGCGGCCATCGCCAGAACCTACCATGCCTGGCGTGGCGAGGCGAAAGATGGTATATACGAAGACCAGGCCGGTTACTGCAAATCCGCCACACTCGAAGATATGCGCAAACACGATTTCGTGCTTACACCCGGGCGCTATGTGGGCGCGGCTCCGATCGAAGACGACGGCATCCCTTTTGAGACCAAGATGACCGAGATGAGTCGGACGCTTTACAGTCAGATGGAGGAGTCGGCAAAGCTGGATGAGGTGATCCGGAAGAACTTGGAGGTTTTGGGTTATGGGGAGTGAGTGGCCAGAATATAGACTCGGTGAAGTAACATACTGGTCTTCAGGAGGGACCCCTCCAAAGAACGACGAAAGCTACTGGAATGGAGACATTCCATGGATTAGCGCATCGTCAATGTCTGGCAATCGATACAACAAATCCAAACTAAGAATCACACAAAAAGGTTTGAAGTCTGGTTCCCGATTGGCAACCGAGGGCACCATTTTGCTCTTGGTCAGAGGAAGCATGTTGCACAAAAGAATACCTGTTGGAATCGCAGAGCGGGATGTTTCATTTAATCAGGATGTAAAAGCCATCAAGGCAATAGACAGCATCGTTGATCCGTGGTTTCTACTCTTCTGGTTCATGTCACGTGAGAATGATCTTTTGGGCATGGTAGAAAATACCGGCATTGGAGCCGGGAAGCTGGATACTACATTGCTACAGAACATGGTCATTCGTATTCCTCCATTGAATGAACGGGAAGCGATTGTAGCATTTGCGAAAGCATTGGATGACAAGATTGAGTTGAATCGGCGGATGAATGCGACGCTGGAAGGGATGGCGCAGGCGCTCTTCAAAAGCTGGTTTGTGGACTTTGACCCGGTGCTCGACAATGCCCTCGTCGCCGGCAATCCGATCCCCGAGGAACTTGCCGAGCGCGCGGAAGTCCGCCGCCAAGCCCTCGCCGATGGCACCGCCAATCGTGAAGCCGCCAAGCAATTCCCCGCTGCCTTCCAACTAAGCGAAGAAATGGGCTGGATTCCGGTGGGGTGGGAGGTAAAAACAAGTAGTTCACTCTTTGACGTAAGAGATGGGACCCATGATTCACCCAAACAATCTACCACAGGGAAATATCTAATTACATCCCGTCATATCACAGGTAATACTATAGATTATTCAAACGCCTACCTGATCTCTGAAGAGGATTTCGAACAAGCTAACAAAAGGAGCAAAGTAGACCCATATGACATTTTACTAACCATGATAGGAACAGTAGGTTCTCCTTTCCTAGTAATGGAAGAAGAGATTAATTTCGCTATTAAAAACGTCGGACTATTTAAATCGGGAGTTAACCGAACTTTAGCTACATACTTTTTCACCTATTTAAAGTCAGACTTCATGACAGCATTCATGGAATCTCGCCTTGCTGGAACGACTCAGAAGTATCTGACGCTAAAGATACTAAGGACGCTCCCAATCCCAGTTCCTCACTCTGATATTATGAAAGAATTTGGGAATCAAACGCTTCCAATATTTGATAAGATCCACTTGAATAATAGCACTACAAATTCGCTGGTAGCCCTCCGCGACACCCTGCTCCCGAAACTCATCTCCGGAGAACTCCGCATCCCCAAAGCTGAAAAACTAGCCGAGGAAGCGATGGCATGAAATTCACCGAAGCCCAACTCGAAGCCGCCATCATCGAACTCCTCGGCGAGGCGGGTTATCCGCATCTGCTGGGGGAGACGATTGAGCGTCAGCCCCAGGAGGTGTTGATCAAGGACGACCTGCGGGCATTCCTGGCCAGGCAGTATGCGAAAGACGGGATAACTCCGGGGGAGATCGAGGTGGTGATTCATCAATTAGAGGCTTATTCCGCGGCGGATCTCTACGAGAGCAACAAGGCGATTATGAAGCTGGTCTCGGATGGGTTTCTGCTCAAGCGGGAAGACCGCGACCGGAAAGACCTCTATCTGCAGCTGATCGATTATTCGGACCTGATCGCCTTTCGGGTACCGAAGGTGGGCGAGGTGCCGTCGATTGTTGCTGTGGAAGCTCCGGTCTACAGCGTGGGCGGCAACATCTTTAAGATGGTGAATCAGCTGGAGATTTACGGATACGAGAAGCGGATACCGGATGGGATTCTCTACATCAACGGGCTGCCGCTGGTCGTCTTTGAATTTAAGAGCGCGATCCGTGAGGAGGCGACGATTCACGATGCCTTTATCCAACTGACGGTGCGCTACAAACGCGACATCCCGGAATTGTTTAAATACAATGCCTTCTGTGTGATCAGTGACGGGGTGAATAATAAGGCGGGTTCGTTCTTCGCGCCCTATGAATTTTTCTACGCCTGGCGCAAGACAGATGGCGGCGATTTGATCGAGAAGGACGGGATTGACTCGCTCTATTCGATGATTAAGGGGCTGTTTCACCCGACCCGCCTCTGCGATGTGATCCGCAACTTTGTCTATCTGCCTGATACCTCGCGCCGGGAGGAGAAGATTCTGTGCCGGTATCCGCAATACTACGCGGCAACCAA
>Ga0208902_1000467_pt1 | contig 21050 bp, 19 predicted proteins | sample AntAceMetag02UKH_FD_184767 | JGI IMG/M metagenome (GOLD analysis project Ga0208902, IMG submission 184767) | Saline lake microbial communities from Ace Lake, Antarctica - Antarctic Ace Lake Metagenome 02UKH (SPAdes) (version 2) | ecosystem: Environmental > Aquatic > Non-marine Saline and...
GGGCCAATGATCCTATTGAAGATGCCCTTAGATTCCAGAAACAGGCCGGAGCTAAGAGGGCGAGGGAGCCAAGTGGTTTATTTATAGCCGGTCCCTGGTTCGCATAATCATTTCCCACGAAGAGGGCCGGTTTCTGGAACAGGGAAGGAAAGTCTTCAAATTTCAGGCTGGTATCGTCCCCTGATCTTATTAGCTCCCCGTTATCGTTCCATGTGAATTGAGCGGTAAAGGCCTCTCCTTTCCTGGAGGTGAGAACAGGGACCACGGGTAAATCTGCATATGGGATTTGGCTCGCCATGGCTTCGAGGCTTGATATACCGACAACAGGAACCTGAAGGGCATGACACAACCCTTTGGCTAAGGCAATCCCTACCCTAAGGCCTGTAAAACTTCCCGGGCCTGTTGCAACTGAAATGCACTTTACGTCTCTGATATTAGATTTTGATGAGTTGAGCATGAAATCGAGGGCCGGCATAAGGTTTCCGAAATGGCCTTTCCCTCCAGGCATCAGGTATTCTGTCAAGAGAGTTCCATCCTCAGATAGAAGTGCAAGCGCAAATTGCAGGGTGGACGTGTTTATGGCTAAGAGCATATGGTTTCGCGTTGCGGGTTACGAGTTACGGGTTGCGGTGAAGCGCAGAGCGGAAAGCGCAAAGCGGGAACGATGTGCCACGCGCCATGGGCCATGCCCTATGCGTGTACGGGTTTTAGTGTCTTTTCAATCAACAATCATAAATCATCAATCAGCAATCAGATGTCCCTATCCCAGGAGCCTTTTTATATCGTTATAGACCACGAAGACCATCAGGAGGACAAGGAGGAATATACCCATTTTCTGTAGGAATTCACGTTTCTTGATATTGAGAGGCCTCCCCATAACAAGCTCTATCAGGAGTAAGACAATGAAACCACCATCAAGGATCGGAATGGGCAGAAGGTTCAGGATGCCCAGGTTGATACTGATAACGGCAGTGAAAGGGATCAGATAAGTCCAGTTTTCCTGAGCTAATTGGCCGGTCATCTGGCCGATAAGGATCGGTCCGCCAACAGTCTCAATCGGAATGACCCTCTGGATAAGCTTCACAACTGTCAGGCAGGTCAGCTCTATTATTTCCCAGGTCTTTCGGAACCCTTCCTTGATGGCCCCCAGAGGCCCAAGATACACTTTCTCGAATTTACCGGCTGCGACAATCCCTATAAGGGGCGATTTTATCTCCTCGCCAAAAATGTTTTTGGTCACGGAAATTTCCGGAACCACTGTGAGCGTAACATATGCATCCCCTCTTTTTACCGTGACATCAACCGGCTGTCCTGTATTTCCCTGTATGATTTCTTTGATCTGAGTCCAGTTTTCTGTTTCTTTGTCCCCCACAGACACGATGACGTCACCTTTCAGGAAACCTGCACTACTGGCTGGTGAGTTTTCTCTTACCTGTCCGATTTCCGGGGTCATGACATGGATACCTGCCACAATATAAAAACTGCAGAAGATGAGCAGGGCCAGAAGGAGGTTGAATATGGGTCCTGCAGCAACAATGGCCATTCGTTTGCCCACGTGCTTGTTGCTGAATGATTTTTCTTCATCTTCAGGGGAGAGGGGCTCTTCCTCTTCATCGGCGCTTTCTCCCAACATCTTTACGTAGCCCCCGAGCGGGAGGGCGGAAATGAGATATTCTGTTTCTCCCATCTTTTTACCCACCAGTTTTGGACCAAAACCCAATGAGAACTTGAGGACCTTTACACCAAAATATTTGGCAGCGAGAAAATGACCCAGTTCATGGAAGAATATCAAGACTCCAAGAACAATAAGGAAAGGGAGTATATAGTAAAGAAAAAAATGTATAGATTGATCTATTTGCATGGTAGTTCTCCAGACTTCAACTATTTAACTACTAAAAACGTAATATCTCGTGGTGTGGTTCCTGGACTCCCGCTCCCCGATCAGGTCGAGGACAAGCTTCGCGGGAATGACAGTCACGTACCCCCCATCGTCATTCCCGCGAAGCTTGTCCTCGACCTGATCGGGGAGCGGGAATCCAGAAATGTGGCATACCAAAGCACTTACCCGAACTTATTGAGAGTTACCTGAAAACTCGCCCACTCAACTGCTCTCGAGCCGTTTCCCTCGCCCATCTGTCTGCGGCCATGACCGCGTCAATGGTTTCGACAGGAGAATGGGTATGGGCGTCCATGGTTTTCTCTATGAGATCAGGGATGTCTAAAAAACCGATTGCCCCCTTCAGGAAGGCGTCGACGGCTATTTCATTGGCCCCGTTGAGAGCGGCAGGCATGCTTCCACCGATTGCCGCCGCTTTGAGGGCCAGATCCAAACACCTGAATCGATTCATATCCGGCTTTTCAAAGCTGAGGGTTCCAACTTTTTCGAGATCTAATGGGGTAAGGCCATTACGTATATGTCGCGGATAGGAGAGAGCATAGGCGATTGGAACGGTCATGTCAGGAATCCCCATCTGACCTATAATAGATCCGTCCTTATATTCTACCATGGAATGTAAAATGCTTTGGGGATGTATAAGGATATCTATCTGATCCATTTCCAAATCAAACAACCATTTGGCCTCAATTACCTCGAGACCCTTATTCATCATGGTGGCCGAATCTATGGTGATCTTAGGGCCCATACTCCAGTTGGGGTGTCTGAGTGCCTGAGCAGCGGTTACCTCACGCATCTCATCGAGTGACAGGTCCCTGAAAGGTCCTCCTGAGGCAGTCAGAATTACCCGTTTCAGGTCTTCCTTCATGTGGCCCTTAAGAGATTGGAGGATAGCGCTGTGTTCACTATCAATCGGCAGGATAGAAACACTTCTTTTTTTTGCTTCGGCCATTACAAGTGGTCCCGCCATGACCATGGTTTCCTTATTGGCCAAGGCGATATCCTTTCCGGCCTTAATGGCTTCATAAGTGGGTATCAGGCCTGCTGCGCCGGTCATGGCCGAAATAACGGTGTCCACGCTTTTTAAGGTTGCCAGACGTACAAATCCCTCGACACCAAAGAAAACCTCTGGAGCGTTGCCTGCGGGTAGGCGGTTTTTCACTTCGCTTGCAAGAGATTCTTCCAAGACGGCGACGGCCGCAGGTCTGAAGGTTTCTATCTGGTGTAAAAGAAGATCCTTATTTGTGCCGGCAGAAAGACCTATAACTTTGTATTTTTCAGGGTTGGAACTGATTAGCTTGAGGGCACTGACTCCGATTGACCCTGTAGAGCCTAATATGGTTATATTTTTCATTATTACACCGTATAAAAGAAAAGATAAACAAAAAGAACGGGGATGGCAAAGAGAAGGCCGTCGATCCTGTCGAGGATGCCCCCATGCCCGGGAAGAATATGCCCCGAATCTTTTACGCCGTGGTGCCGTTTTAACATTGATTGAGATAGGTCTCCTATCTGGCCTGCTGCGGACAGCGCTATCACAAGAATCACAATGCTTAGATCTAAAGGATGGAGTGCGATTAAGCGGAGGAATATGGATGCGGCAATTACGCTGACAATGACTCCTCCAATGGCGCCTTCCCAGGTTTTTTTGGGGCTGACTGCCTCATAAAGCTTGTGTTTTCCAAAAAGTTTTCCGAAATAAAAAGCGCCGGTGTCGCTTGCAAAGATTACGGCAAGGAGAAAAAATATCCATCCCTGTCCCCCCGGGCGTATATCAATAAGTACGAGGAGCGCAAGCGGCAGTGACACGTAAATGGGTCCAAGTACCGCCTTGCCAAGCTCTTCCGTCAGTCCCCGTTTGGATGAAGAATAAGTTAGCATGAATAAAGACATAGGGACGAGGGCCCACAGCAGAATGATGACCGGCACTAAAAAAATCTGTCTTATGTATAGGACAGCAAACAGCAGAAACGTCAAGAAATAGTTGGTCCAACACACGAAGCGAGGCAGACGCGCTGCAGTTATGCCATAGAATTCTATGAGACCTGCCAAAGAAGCCGCACAAAGCACGGAATAGAACGGCCACCTATATTCAAAGCCTACAAGAAAGATCAATATCGGTACGGCGATTATGGCTGTAAGCCATCGTTTTAGATGCATATTCGTCTACCAGTTGTTTTGAAAGATATTCATCTTTTCCCATTCATAATTCGATGTCGGAGTCTTCGCTTACCTGGATGTTCGATGTTCGACGTTTATCTTTTATTCTTCATCAGCCCCTTGCCCCAAATCTTCTATCCCTCATCTGATAATCTTTGAGGGCCTTTTCGTATTCATTTTCCCCAAAATCGGGCCACAGGGTCGGTGTGATATAAATCTCACTGTATGAAATCTGCCAGAGAAGGAAGTTGCTGATACGGTATTCCCCGCTGGTTCTTATTAGCAGATCAGGGTCGGGTATCCCTGATGTATAGAGGGAGTTTGAGACAAGTTCTTCGGTTATATCGCTGACAGAGATTTTGTTTTCTTGTATTTGGCTGACAATCTTTAGAATGGCATCCAAAATTTCCTGTCTACCCCCATAGCTGAGGGCCAATGTCAGTGTCATATCACTGTTAGAAGAGGTCTTCTCGATAGTGTCCTGAAGGATTTGTCTGGTACTTTTTGGAAGTCTTGCGGTCCTGCCAATTGTTTTTAGTTGTATCCCATTTTCCTGCATCTCCTTCAGCTCGTTTTTTAAGAATCGATTTAGCAGCTGCATAAGCGCTTTGACTTCAAGGGCAGGCCTTTTCCAGTTTTCTTCGGAAAAGGCATAGAGTGTAAGCCATCGAATACCGATTTCGCGGCTGAAGGTCACAATTTCTCTGACAGTGTCGGCCCCCTTTTGATGTCCACGGATACGGTTGAGGCCTTTACTTTTTGCCCACCTTCCGTTGCCGTCCATGATAATGGCCACGTGCTCGGGTAGTTGTTTGGAGTTAATATGGGTCATCTAATTAGAATGCTGCTTTGAAGAATTTGTAAAAAATAGAGGGATAATGGAGCGGAAGGCTAAAACTCTATGATCTCCTTTTCTTTCTGGGAGGTTATCTCATCGATTTTCTTAATAAATTCATCTGTTATTTTTTGCACTTCGTCCTGTGATTTGTAAAGTTCATCTTCTGAGATCTCTTTTTCGGTCTTCAATTCCTTGAACATTTCATTGGCTTCTCGTCTTAGATTGCGGATCGATATCTTGCTCTCCTCGGCCATTTTTTTTGCTAATTTTGCTAACTCCTTTCTCCTTTCCTCTGTTAACGGGGGGATTGAGATCCTGATGATTTTGCCGTCATTTATGGGGGTCAGGCCCAATTCGGATTTGAGAATCCCTTTTTCAATATCGCCGATAATGGATAGGTCCCAGGGTTGAATGGTGATGAGGCGACTCTCCGGGACAGACATAGAGGCAACTTGTTCAAGAGGCATTTGGGTGTCATAACATTCCACCTTGATCCCTTCCAAAAGGGCAGTGGAGGCCCGCCCTGTCCGGATTCTCTTAAATTCTTTTTGAAGGGCCTCGGCAGACTTGGTCATTTTCTGGCGCAGTTCTGAAAGAATTTCGTCCTTCATTCTGTTTCTCCTAACTGAAACCTGACAAATCGCCTGACTACAATATTCTCCCCTGTCTTTGCTATCAATTCATTCAACAGATTCTGGATTGTGATGTCAGGATTTTTCACAAAAGGCTGTTCGAGGAGACATGCCTCAGAAAAGAACTTCTTGAGTTTTCCTTCCACGATTTTTCCAATTATCTTTTCAGGTTTTCCTGATGCTTTAGCCTGCGATGCATAGATCTCTTTCTCTTTTTCTAAGATATCTTCCGGCACTCTTTCTCGATCGATGGCTACCGGGTTTGTTGCCGCAACCTGAATTGCAATGTCTTTTACAAAACCTGTGAAATCATCAGTCTTCCCGGTGAAGTCTGTTTCGCAGTTCGCCTCAACCAGGACCCCGATTTTTCCTCCTGCATGAATATAAGACTGCACCTGACCCTGGGAAGTCGTGCGACCGCCCCGCTTTTTGGCTGTTGCGATCCCCTTTTTCCTTAGATGATCAATAGCCTTGCTTATGTCTCCGTCGCACTCTAAGAGCGCTGCCTTGCAGTCCATTATTCCAACGCCGGTCTTTTCTCTCAGCTCTTTAATTATTGAAGTCGATATTGTCAATTTTACCCCCATTGGATTGTTGATTGTTGATTGATGATTGGTTCTCCTGAAATGCGGAGATCCTTTTTATCTTTGCCAAGATCAATTCTATGCCCTAATTCTTATATCAGCCCCAATCTTGATGGTCTCGTAAAATGTCAAAAATCATCCGTTTTCGTCATTCCCGCGAACGCGGGAATCCAGGAAATTCGGGTGTTTATGGACCCCCGCTTTCGCGGGGGTGACGGGCTTGGGGACTTTTTACAAGACCATCAATCTTTCTCTTTCTATACGATAAAATTCAAATGAGTATCGGTTGACTCGGTAGTTTCCAATAAGCTCCATTGAATTCCGGTGAACAGGACTGGTTATTTGATTATCTTTCCGATGGATCCTTTTCAATCGACAATCAACAATCATCAATCATCAATCGAAGGTTCCTGGTCGTCTTTTTCTTCAATAGTTTCCGGTTTTGTTTTCGATTTTTCTGTTTTTGGAAGGACAATTATCTCAGGACCCCCTTCCTCACCCTCAATCGATTCAGATACTTCAACTACCTCCTCGGCCGCAGCAGCCTCCTCCTCCTGTTCTTTTCTTAATGCGTCTTCTTCCCTTAATCGCTGCTCTGCTAAGGCGTGCCCTTCGATGGCGGCATCCGCGACTTTGGAGCATATCAGTCTTATGGCTCGAATGGCATCGTCATTTCCTGGTATGATGAAATCTATGTCATCCGGATCGCAGTTCGAGTCGGCAATGGCAATCACAGGAATGCCGAGTTTTCTGGCCTCTCGTACCGCTATCTTTTCCCTCTTGGGGTCTACTACGAAAACTGCCCCCGGCAGTTCATCCATATTTTTGATCCCTCCGAGGTTCCTTTCTAATTTAAACAGCTCTTTATCCATCTTCAGGATTTCTTTTTTGGTGTACCGATTGATGGAACCATCTTCTTTCATCTGTTCTACTTCTTTGAGGCGCGCGATACTTTTCTTGATGGTTTGGAAGTTGGTCAGAGTGCCCCCAAGCCATCGGTTGACCACATAAAACATGCCGCAACGTTCGCTCTCTTCCACAACCGATTCGTGTCCCTGTTTTTTAGTCCCAACAAAAAGGAGCGGGTATCCGTCAGCGACAGTCCTGACAATAAAGTCATAGGCTATTCTTATTAGTCTGACCGTTTTTTGAAGGTCAATGATGTGTATCCCGTTTCGAGCCCCGAAGATGTACGGCTTCATCTTGGGGTCCCATCGCCTTGTTTGGTGTCCGAAATGCACGCCTGCTTCGAGAAGTTGCTTCATGTTGATAACTGCCATTCAATCCTCCTTTGTAGCGAGATCAGCAGATCTCTATGCCGGTTTTTCCTCAGTTCGGAGCGTCTCGGCCCCAGTGGGGCTGCAGGGGTACCTGGCAAAAATCCGAACCTGTGATTTTTAGGGCTATTTAGTGTCCGAACGAAAAATAGGATTTTTTGCTCAGATCAAGGAAGGCGAAAATTTTAACCGCAGTAATACATTGAGTATTTCGAGGATTAAAATTTGAGCCTGACGCAGATATGGGCGAAAAAGACAGTTTTCGTTCAGGCACTATTTGGCCCTTGAGCTAATTCTCCTAACTTGGTATTATCGAATGAATCCCTGTGGGCGCCCCGTCACGATCGGTTAATGAGGCACGGAACCCAAATCCTCACATTTTGCCCCGTGAGGCCCAAAATTCATAAGCCGATCTTTATAACATTGCCGATTTTAATTTGCAAGAAAAAAATATTGGGGGATTTAGGGATTGAAGAATTTAGGAATTTAGGGATTGAGGGATTACGAATTCATCAATCATCAATCAACAATCATCAATCCGCCTGGGGGTGGGCCATGGATGAAAATATCAAGAAAGGTATCAAAAGGCTTGCTGAAAATGCTGAAATAGGGGTTGCTCGATCTATCCTGCGCTGGAAGTACAAAAAGGAAAGGGGGGCGCCTCCAATGGATGATGATCTCGAAACCCAGTCTCGAATGGTAGCTGGCAAGGCGCACGATGTTATTGCGGAAAGAGGAAGGAACGTCTGGAATGAGCTCAAAAAGGTGTACGCAAAAACCGGTGCCAAGGAGGAGTCAGACGAGTGATATATAACAAGTTGCTTCACGAGATCAGAAAAGATCTGGATGAAAAGGAGAAGGAGAGACTTTCTCCATGGGCGTGTCTTAGCAGTAAAGCAGTGAGAAGTGAGAAAGATGATGACATCGATCGTGGGCACAGACAGAGTTTTTCTGCTGATTCCGACCGTATACTCCATTCTTTGGCCTATTCCCGCTATATAGACAAGACTCAGGTTTTTTATTTGATAAAAAATGATCATATTACCCACAGGGTCTTGCACGTGCAGCTTGTGTCCAAAATAGCAAGGACCATAGGACGTCTTATCAGGCTTAATGAGGATCTGATTGAGGCTATAGCCCTTGGGCACGATATCGGCCACACTCCCTTCGGGCATGATGGAGAGAGATTTCTCTCCGTTATTTGTGAAACTCATCAGATAGGCCGGTTTCTCCATAATATACAGGGTGTCCGCTTCCTGCAGGAGATAGAGAGGAAGGGGAGGGGATGGAATCTGACGCTGCAGGTGTTGGATGGGATTCTCTGTCACGACGGTGAGATCCATTCTGAGTCCCTCGCGCCAAAGAGAGAAAAAAATTTTGAGACCCTGATTGTTGAAATAGGAAAAAAGGAGGAAAACCCTTCCGTCGATATCTGGCCCATGACATTGGAGGGGTGCGTAGTCAGGATGGCCGACACCATAAGCTACATTGGCCGGGATATAGAAGACGCTATCAGACTCGGTTTGATTACCCGGCAAGATATCCCGGAGGATTGCAGACGGGTTCTCGGGGATACAAATGGGACCATTGTTTATACCCTTGTAGAGGACCTTGCTGCGAATAGTTTAAACAGGGAGGATCTGAATTTCAGCAGTGATGTGGGATTTGCATTGAAAAAGCTTAAGGAATTTAATGAAAAATATATTTATCAAGACAGCAGGGTCAAAGGGCAAACCACCAAGATTAAGCTTATGTTTGAGTTGTTGTTTGAAAAATATCTTGAGGATCTCGAAACAGGGAATGAGAATTCCGCTATATACAAGGGGTTTTTGGAGGGAATGTCGCCGAAATATGTGGAACAGACCCATCCGGCAGCGATTGTGCGGGACTTTGTCGCCGGGATGACGGATGAGTATTTCTTAGGTCAATGCCGCAAGAATTTTATCCCCGAAATGAATCCCAATTTTTTTAAATAGCTAAGGTAGATGGTCTCGTAAAAAGTTTCCAAGGCCGTCACTCCTGCGGGAGTCCATAAGTAGGTGATTTTAATGGATTCCCGTTTTCACGGGAATGACAATAACAGGTGCTTTCTGACTTTTTACGAGTTCATCATTTGTTAACATATTTTTGTTGACAAAAATAAGGTTAGCGGGTAATTGTGTATCCGCATTTAGGAAAAGATTCACTAATAGAATATGGAGGCCCATGATATGGTTCAGGGGGGGGAACTCAAGGAAGGCGACATAATTCTTAAGCTAGAAGATGTCCACATGTCCTTTGGCAAGGTGGTCGCCTTGGCCGGTGTCAGCTTAGAGGTGAGGAAGGGTGAGATTCACTCGATTATCGGCCCAAACGGCGCAGGCAAGACAGTCATGATGAACTGTATTAACGGACTTTACAGGCCTCAGAAGGGGAATATTTTTTTCAAAGGCCAGAAGATCAGCGGGCTTAGACCGTACAGACGGGCAGAACTCGGGATTTCCAGGACATTTCAGAAATTAGAGCTTTTCGGGGGTATGACGGTCCTCGACAACATCCGATTGGGTAGGCACATACATCTCAAGAGCGGCATCGTAAGCGGGTCTATTTATGTGGGGAAGACGAAGGCCGAAGAGATTACGTCGAGGAAGTTTATTGAAGAGGAGATTATCGATCTCTTAGAGATTGAAAGTATCAGGGACAAGCCGGCTCACATGCTTCCCTATGGGCTCCAAAAGCGCGTTGAATTAGGCCGGGCATTAGCGCTAAACCCGGAACTCATACTGTTAGATGAGCCACTCGCCGGGCTGAACTTGGAAGAGGTGGAGGACATGGCCCGTTTTATCCTCGACATCAATGAAGAGAAGCGCTGGAAGATCACCTGCGTCTTGGTTGAACACGACATGGGCGTGGTCATGGATATATCCAACCGGGTTAATGTGCTGAACTTTGGTACCCAGATTATGGATGGGACTCCCGAGGAGGTTCAGGCGAATCCGGAAGTGGTAAAGGCTTATTTGGGCGAAGAAGATTTGTATTCCTCAAGGAGGTAGAACAAGAAATGAACGGATCCGGGATAGAGATCACCAAGGACCTCACGATTCCCAAGCTCTTTTTTAGACAGTGCAGGAAGTACGGAAAAAATAAGGTGGCCATGCGGGAGAAAGAGTTCGGCATATGGATCCCTTTTACCTGGCAGGATTATTATGACAATGTCAAATACCTCAGTCTCGGTATGGTCAGTCTCGGGCTAAAGCGCGGGGATAAGGTGGCTATGATCGGGGACAACCGGCCCGAGGGACTCTGGGCAGAGATGGCCGCCATGTGTGCTGGCGGGATCGGTGTGTGGTTGTTCCAGGACTGTATGATGGATGAGGTCAAATATATTATTGACCACTCCGACTCCAGGTTTTTTGTTGGTGAGACCCAGGAGGAGGCCGATAAGGGCATCTCTATCAAAGATGATTGCCCTAAGCTGCAGACGATAATATGGGATGACCCCAAAGGTATGAGGAATTACCACCAGGAGTTTCTCATCAGCATAAAAAGGGTTCAGGAACTCGGAAAAGAGCTTGACAAGAAGGAGCCGGACCTCTTTGAAAAAATGATAAATGAAGGCCATGGCGAGGATGTTTGCCTGCTCTTTTATACCTCCGGGACAACGGCCCTTCCCAAGGGTGCGCTTCTGACCCACTGGAATATGCTCACCATGGGGAAGAACCTCATGGCCGTTGACCCCTGCTATGACACCGATGATTTTGTCTCCTATCTCCCCTTTGCCTGGATCGGTGAGCAGATGATGTCCATATCGTGCGGTCTTCAGATGGGATATACCCTCAACTTCCCCGAAGAGCCGGAAACAGCCCAGGAGAATATCAGGGAGATCGGCCCCCACGTAATGTTCGCTCCACCCCGGCTCTATGAGGGGATGACCCGCCAGGTCCAGGTAAAATATATAGATTCCACCTGGATTAAAAGAAAGATCTACGAACTTGCTACCAAAGTGGGCTATAAGGCCGCGGGTTTCAGGTTTGAAAAGAAACCGGTTCCCCTGCAATGGAAGTTTCTGAACTGGATCGCCTCCATAACCATGCAGAAAAAGCTTAAGGACCATCTCGGCCTGTCGAGGCTCAGACACTGCTACACGGGCGGTGCAGCCATGGGACCGGATCATTTCAAATTTTTTCACGCCCTCGGTGTTAATCTCAAACAGATATACGGACAGACAGAAGTGGCCGGTATTTCTGTTGTCCACAGAGACGGCGACATCAAGTATGATACAGTGGGAACACCGATCCCTGAAACAGAGATCAAGATAACAGAAGAGGGCGAGATTCTCACAAAAAGTCCTTCAGTGTTCATCGGATATTATAAGAATGATGAGGCTACCGCAAAAACTCTGGTGGATAATTGGCTATATTCAGGTGACAGGGGGTTTATTGATGAAGATGGTCATCTCGTGGTCTTTGACCGTTCCAAGGATGTCATGACCCTAAATGACGGAAGGCCTTTTTCGCCCCAATATCTTGAGACCCGATTGAAGTTCAGCCCCTTTGTCCAGGAGGTATGGGCCATAGGCGATAAGAGGGACTACGTAACGGCCGTGATGTGTATCGATTACGCCGTGGTGGGGAAGTGGGCCGATGACAAGAAGCTCAACTACACCAGCTATCCGGAATTGTCCCAGAAACAGGAGGTCTATGACCTGGTACAGAAACAGATTGAAGAGGCCAATAAGGACCTGCCGGGACCGGCGAAGATCAACAAATTTGTCAATCTATACAAGGTATTTGACGCGGATGATGAAGAGTTAACAAGGACCTCCAAACTGAGACGGGCATTTGTGGGCAATAGGTATAAGGATATTGTGGACGCCCTCTATTCTGACGTGGATATTGTACATATGGATACCAAAATTACCTATGAAGATGGCAGGGAACAACGGATAAAGACCGACCTGCACATCCAGAAGATTAATGTATAGGGAGTAAGCAGTAGGGAGTAAGAAAAAAGGGAGGAAAAGAATGGAGCTGTTTTTCATGAGCTTGACCACAGGTATTCTGGTCGGAGGTATATATGCCTTAGTGGCCTTGGGGTGGGTCCTTATCTACAAGTGCTCTGGTGTCCTCAATCTGGCCATGGGCGAGTTGACCCTTGTCGGGGCCTATGTGACCTATACCTTTTACGAGATAGGAATCCCCTTTATTCCTGCCGTGCTGCTTACCCTCCTTGTGGGAATTGTCTTAGGGTTTTTGACTGAACGTATCTTTTTGGACAAGCTCATCGGAGAGCCTATCTTAGCCGTTATCATGGTGACGGTGGGGATCTCCTTCTTCTTAAAAGGACTTGTCGGATATATCTGGGGGTCAGACACAAGGGTCTTCACGCCCCCCGTCTTTGATATCGAACCGATCACTATTGGCATCCTCAAGATATCTCCTGTGTATCTCTGGTCTTTCATCCTTTCTATTGTGCTGCTCATCGTATTCGTAGCTTTTTTCAAGTATACTCGCTGGGGTCTTTCCATGCAGGCCACTGCCGATGACGAAACTGCCGCCCTCTCTCTCGGCGTTAGCGCACGGTTTGTTTATGCGGCCGCGTGGGCCATTGCCTTTATGAGTGCGGGTGTGGGCGGGGCCCTCCTCGGGAACATCAATGGGATTAATATTTCCGTGGGCCACTTAGGGCTACTGGTACTCCCTGCCGTGGTTTTGGGCGGGCTGAATTCTGTCCCGGGGGCCATTGTTGGGGGGATTATGATCGGATTGCTACAGAATTTTTCAGGGACATATCTTGACCAATATTTCCCTGGCGGGGTGAAAGAGATCGTCCCCTTTGCCTTTATGGCCGTCTTCCTCCTGTTCAAACCCTATGGGCTGTGGGGATGGGAGAGGATCGAAAGAGTGTAGGGATAATAGAGAGTAGGCAGTAAACAGTAGGCAGAATGAAGAATGGTTTTGAGCTTAAACTTTAGTCACTTTAGGTATCTTCTCAATAAATCGGGGCAAGTACTTTCTGAGACCACTTTTCTGGATTCCCGCTTTCGCGGGAATGACAGTTACTTACCCCCCATCGTCATTCCCGCGAAAGCGGGAATCCAGTGGCTACACCGCTACTTATTGAGAGGTTACCACTTTAGCTCATTTTAGTCACTTTAGATCATTTAAAAGAGGTATTCTATGTCCAGTGTATGGTTGCCATGCGGTGATTACCACCAGAACTATGCGGAAGATCATGGGTGGTGGCAGACAAATTTTTTAAAGGGGAAGATGCTTCTGCTCCTCGCCGTTGTTTTCATCGGCATACCCCTCGTCGCTGATGAATACTGGATCAGCGTCGGTACCATGATTGGGTATACCGCCATGGGCGCATTGGGGGTTCAACTCCTTATCGGTTATGCCGGTCTGCTTACCTTAGGTCATGCCGCCTTTATCGCGGTTGGCGCTTATACGAGTGTCATGTTAATCCTCCAGTTCCCATGGCCCCAGTTCCTTATTGACTGGGGGCTGGCCTACCCGATCAGTGTCATTGCCGCCGGTATTGTTGCGGGGCTGTGGAGTGTCCTTTTTGGCCTGCCGTCTGCCAAGGTGAAAGGCTTTTATCTGATCCTGACTACCATGGCGGCCCAGTTTATTACCGTTGATTTTATCCTGACCCAGTATATCAGCCAGATAGGCGGCAGGGGACAGGCCTTTTCTCTTCCCCCGGGGACCATCAAGATCGGTCCGTGGGTCATTGAAAATGATATACAGATTTATTTTGTGATGGCGGTTATACTCACGCTCATGGTGATCGTCCTGGCCAATCTCCTCAGGTCCAAACCGGGCCGCGCATGGGTGGCCATCAGGGATAATGATATTGCGGCAGAAGCGCTTGGCATCAATATCATCTGGTACAAGCTCTTAGCCTTTTTCGTGGCCGGGTTTATGGCAGGTGTTGCCGGGGCATTCTGGGTTTGTAACACCGCTGCCCTGAGTCCCGAACACTTTCAGTGGTTTTTGTCCCTCTGGCTCGTGGGTGTGATCCTCATCGGAGGGGTCGGTTCCATACAGGGGGCCATTTTCGGATCCATCTTTATGGTGGTTGTTATGGAACTGCTCCAGATGGGGGCCATTCCTTTGGCCGAGTATTACCCACAAATCCTCTTTGATTTTGCTTATATTAAAGATATGGCCTTCGGTTTGGCTATCTGCGGTTTTCTGATCTATGAACCGAACGGTCTTGCCTACCGCTGGTGGCAGGCGAAGAACTATTTTAACCTATGGCCGTTTTCATATTAATAGATTTTACAACTCAACGAATCAGCGAATTAACTAAACAACGAATATTCGAAAGGAGGTGAAAAGGTCCTGATTTTTATTGGTTTTTTCATTAAGTAGCGTCAACTATTTGGTTTTATAAACTGTTTAAGAAAGGGGGAAAACAGATGAAGAAAAGCATGCTTCTAAGGCTTTTGGTTCCGTTTTTGGCAGTTGTTTTTCTGATGGCATTTTCCACATCGTCCTTGGCGGCCAAAAAGATTAAAATTGGCGGTATCATGGATACTACCGGGGCTACATCGGATGTGGGCAAGGACTATGCCATTGGAATGTCCGAGGCGTTCAAATACATTAATTCTGTCGGCGGCGTTAACGGTAAAAAGATCAAGTACACCTGGTTTGACTACGGGTATCGTATACCCGAAGCCATCACAAAGTACAAGCTCTTAAAAAGACTTGGCGCCATAGCAATTATGGGGTGGGGGACCGGAGATACTGAGGCCCTTTCACCCACGGTCAATAAGGATAAACTTCCCTATGTGTCTGCTTCCTATTCGGCGCATCTGACCAATCCTGCAAAGACACCTTATAACCTCTTCTTTTCGTCAGATTATTCCACCAATGCGAGGAGCGCATTAACCGCATGGTTTGATAAAAAATGGCCCAAACATAAGGATTATAACAAGAGGAAACCGAGACTGGCCTGTTGTTACATGTTTGCTTCACCCTACTGCTCCTCACCCATCAAGGCCCTGAAAGACCAGGCCAAACTCCTCGGCTTTGAGGTCGGTCCGGATCAGGACGTGTCGCTCTTTGCCCTTGATACAAAGAGCCAGATCATGGCCTTAAAAAAATTCAAACCGGACCTGTTGTGGCACGGCAACACCACCATGTCAGTCTCCGCGACAGTCAGGGATGCTTATGCCTTGGGTCTTGACACTGACTGGATAATCAATAACTGGGGATTTGATGAGAACCTGCCCAGATTGGCCGGGAAGGCCGCAGAAGGGGTAATGGGATGTACGCCCCATGCCTTTTTTGGACAGAATTACAAAAACATGAATCTTGTTGTGGACGCCGCGGCCAAGTATAATCCGGGCATCCCTAAGGCTAAAAGATTGAACAGGACGGTCCAGGCATGGGGAGATGCCCTGGTTCTCTGGGAGGCCATGAAGCGGGCCGACAAGGCGGGGGATCTGACAAGTGTAGGCATAATGAAAAAGGGCTTTGAAACTATGCGCAATTATGACCTTGGTCTGGGCGCTTCGCCTGTTTCATATACACAATACGATCACCGGCCCGCCACAGGTTGCCTTATCCAGGAATGGAAAAACGGGAAATTTCAGGAATTGGAACGTGTTAACTTGAAAAATCGTTGGCCCCAACAGTGGGAAAAAGACTGGTTAGGATGGTAACAGACTAAACAAGACCTTTGGGAGGTAATCTCTTTGGAGACATCAGAGGCTATACTAAATATCAATAATATCGAGGTGAAGTATCACGAGGTCATCTTGGTCCTCAAGGGCGTTTCCATTGAGGTGCCCAGGGGGGGGATCGTTGCGTTGCTCGGGGCCAATGGCGCCGGCAAGAGCACGACTCTCAAGGCCATCTCCGGTCTTTTGAAGGTTGAAGACGGCGAGGTCACCGATGGCGCCATTGAGTATGAAGGGAAACGCATACACCACGAACGAGCGGCGAAGATCGCCAAGGCCGGTATTGTGCAGGTCATCGAAGGCCGGAAGGTATTCGAGCACCTCACCGTTGAGGAAAACCTCAAGGTGGGCGCGCACCTGAGAAAGACCGGCTCGGTGAAGGACGGTCTTCAGATGGTATATCACTACTTCCCGAGGCTCATTGAGAAGCGCAATGAGATCGCAGGGTTTGTGAGTGGTGGTGAGCAGCAGATGGCCGTTGTGGGAAGGGCCTTGATGACCGAACCCAAATTGGTATTGTTAGATGAGCCTTCCATGGGTCTTGCCCCCATGCTCATACATGAGATCTTTAATATCATTACAAAACTCAATAAAGAGGAGAAAATTTCCATCCTTCTTGTGGAACAGAACGTCAAGCTGGCCCTGACCGTGGCGCCTTATGCCTATGTCATGGAGACCGGCAGGATCGTGATGGATGATACCTCTGAGAAATTGAGCGAGAACGAAGATATCAAGGATTTCTATCTTGGGATGGGTGCTGGTGGAAATAAGAGCTTTCGCGATGTGAAGCATTACAAGCGAAGGAAAAGATGGTTGAGCTGAACTACAAAGATGGAGGTTTACTATGAAGAAAAAACTGGTTTTGATGACAGTGCTTATTTTTTGTCTGAGTGTCGCCTTGATTTCCTGTGTCACTACACAGGTCAAGCCGACTGAAAAGAATTTTATTGCGCCGAAGATCACACTCGAATCCTTCGAGGTCCCGCAATATGATGGTTACTGGTATATTTCCAAAAAGACCAAGCCTACGAAGGGGCAAGCTGGGGACCGTGGTGCATTTCTACCGATGAGTTTTGTGTTTAATATCGAAAACCCGAACCCTTACCCGATCAGTCTTGAAGAAATACAGTACAGTGTCTTATTTGATAAGGAATTCGTGATGATAACTACTGCTGATCAGGTGTCCAACTGGATTCCCCCCGGAAAGTCCGATCAGGTGAGAGTTACCACCATGATTACCGCACGTTCTGCCTTGGTTGGTCTGCTCCTTGCCAATGCTGTAACACTCAAGGCAAAGGGCTGGAAGATGTGGGATACCCTTGAAAAATGGTGGAAAGGTGTGCCTGAAGGAACAACCCCTGTTATTTTTAGCCAAGGCGCCTTCACATTTACTGCCAACGGTATGACAAAGGTGTATCCGTATGAAGTGCAAGCGCAGTAATAAAGTGGATAGTATTGAACCGTTAAAATGAAAGATCTACTTTTCTGATTTGCCCCCACCCACCCCTTCAAGCGGGAAGACAGGGTGGGGGCATTTTTTTGGAGGAAGACTATGGGACTATATGATTTTACTTTCTATGACCTGATAAACCGCAATGCTGTCAGTTTTGGCGACAAAGAGGCATGGTTTGAGGTGGATGATGGCCAGACCCTGACCTTTTCCCAGTACAAGGAAAAGGTGGACAGTCTTGCCTGCGGGCTCCAGAAGGCAGGGATTAGTAAGGGTGACCGGATAGGGGCCCTTGGAAAGAACAGCCTTGAATATTTCCTCCTGTATGGTGCGGCCGCTGCCTTGGGTGCCATTATGCTCCCCATCAACTGGAGACTCTCTGCCGATGAGGTAGGATATAATCTTAATGACTGCCAGGCGAAACTGGTATTTGCAGACAAGGAATTTCAGGACAATATTAAGGGATTGAAAGATAAACTCCCCTCCGTGGAAAAATATTTCAACTTAGGCCCTGAAGGGGGTGAGTTTTCAGATTTCCAGGCCCTTCTAAATCAGGGAAATGAATTTGATGGGGCTGATGTTGCCACTGATGACGGGTTTGTTATTATCCATACGGCAGCTGTGGCCGGCAGACCCAGAGGCGCCCTATTGAGCCATGGCAATGTACTCTGCGCGGATATGCATTTTGGTTATCTCCTGAATCTCACCCCGCAGGATGTGCATCTGAATATCCTGCCGCTTTTTCACGTGGGTGGCCTTTTCATGGTTACCTCAAGCTTTCACGCAGGGATCATGAATGTCAATATGAGTGGATTTGATGCGGCAAAGGCAGTTGAGATGATTGAAGAAAAAAAGGTTTCAATGATGTTTACCTTTGCGCCGATCCTTTCATCCGTCCTCGAGCAACATGAAAAAACAGGTAAGGATATCAGTAGTCTCAGGGTCTCGGCCGGGCTGGATACACCAGATACCATCGAGAAATATCAGGAAATAACCGGTGGAACATTCTACTGCATGTATGGTCAGACAGAGACATCCTGCGTGGCCACCTTTGGCGCTTATAACGACAGACCCGGTTCAGCCGGCAAGATGCTTCCCTTGGCCGAGGTAAGGCTTGTTGATGACTATGAAAATCCGGTCCCTGTGGGAGAGGTAGGTGAGATCACCATGAAAGGCCCCATGATCTTCAAGGGCTACTGGAATCTCCAGGAAGATAATGAATACACATTCAGAGAGGGCTGGCACCATACCGGCGACCAGGGACGCTTTGATGAGGATGGCTTCCTCTGGTATGCGGGGCGCAAGGCAGAGAAAGAGTTGATCAAACCGGGGGGCGAGAATGTCTATCCGGCAGAGGTTGAAAAGGTGGTTCTTGAACACCCGGCAGTGGAAAAAACCGTGGTCTTCGGTGTCCCTGATCCCAAATGGAAGGAAGGGATCAAGGCGGTTTGCCAGTTGAAAGAGGGCGAGGCCTTAGAGCCACAGGCGTTAATCGATTTTGTTGGGGAGAGAATCGCAAGGTTTAAGAAGCCCCAATACGTGGAATTCGTAGCCGATCTTCCCGTTCTTGAGGATGGTTCGCCTGACAGGGCCAAGGTGAAGGAGCTGTACGGGGGAGGGCAGTAATACCAATCCCTAAAATCTAAACCGGTATAATAATAAAAAGCCCCGACGTTACTAAAACGCGGGGCTTTTTTTTCTTGTCCAGTATCCTAATCTACGGAAGAGCCCAAACTTCTATGGCTTCAGCTCAATTTCAACTCTTTTTGATAGCGCAAATCAAGCCGATTCCTATCGCTGCCATTACAGCATTAATCATAAACGCCTGGTCATAACTGCCGGTTGTATCTCGCAGCACGCCGCTTACCCAGTGAACTAAAATAGCGCCGGCCCCATAGAACGGGGTCCAGGCCCCAATCACTGTTCCCATCAGGAGAATGCCAATGCCTAAGATAAATGCACAGGTACTGATAACCCTCCTGGCCCCCAATCGATCTGTCAGGATGCCGGTCAGGGGAGTCAGAATAATGTAAGAGAAAAGGTAGGCGTTAAAGATCGAACCTCCTGCCGTCCGGTTGAAGCCCAGGTCTCTGATCATCTCGGGCAGGACAACACTATAGCCTAAGCGAACAGAATAATTGATGAACAGATCTATAAAACAGACCGATAGGATGACCCATGCCCAGTGAATAAAATCCTTTCTAACTATCAAACCATTCCTCCTCTTGCTGATTAAACGGAATGCAATGTCACAACATCTTTTTGGGATATCTGTCAAGGGAAATTCCCGGTCATACGCCCTGAGGCCCATTCTGATGGAAAGGTGGAGAGAGGCAAACGAAAATCAGCAATATGCGTTTTGTTTCCTACCTGAAAGGTGCTCCCTATGCCGGAAGAATCCCCTAACCATGGGCAAATGACAAATATTGAACTCCAGGCTATTGACCCTTCCCCTTTTCAACGGCGTCAACATTTTGAAGAAAATAAACTCAAAGGACTTGCAGCAAGCATCCAACGGGATGGCTTGATTGAGCCGATTGTGGTACGGTCAAATGGTGGGCGTTACCAGCTTATCGCAGGAGAGAGAAGATTGCGGGCCATCAGAGACTATACTGATATGGAAACCATTGCGGCCCGGATTGTCAACGTAAATGATCTTCAGGCACGCCGCATATCTGCCGCTGAAAACCTTCAGCGTGAAGACCTTTCCGCGATTGAGACGATTGAAGGCATCGTGGAGATCGTGGATGCCGAATTGATCCAAGACAAAGAATATGCCGCTATGGGCAAAAGTCCGGCCGACCGGGTGAAAACCTTATTGGGGAAGATAGATTCAGTCAGGCGGAGCAGGGAACGGGGCTTTAACCCTGCGAAGGAAGCGAAACAGACGTCCCACAAATTTGTGGGACGTGTTGAAAAAATCTTCAAAAATCTTCCTAAGCCTTTGGAATGGCGGTCATTTTTCAATCACGATCTCCCTTTGCTGATAGACTTTTGCGAAGAGGTCCGGGATGTATCGATCCGACAACGCCTGAACAGGTCCCAGACCAGGGCACTGGAAAAACTCAGATCCGCATCTATACAGGAATTTCAAAGGGTTACAGCTCATACTCAAAGGCCAGGCAATTCGGAAACAGGGGATGTTGGTCGAGATTCCAGTCAAATTGGCCTCAGGGACCTCAGTGGCAGAGAGATTGAAGTAATTGCCGATAAGGCAGCGAGAAAAGAAAACATGAAAGAACTCAACCGGGCTCGTGTAAGCCCATCCCTGAGCCTTGAGGTAAGAATTTTCATGATGAGTCGATTGGGAATTCCTGCTAACAGAATTGCTGAACGACTTAGGGTCAACCGCAGTGCAGATAACGAATTTGACAACGGGCGAATCTTTTATCGGACGACTTGCCATTACCGGCAACCGTCAATTGTACCTGCCGGTCGGAATACAAGGGATGCTGAAGGGATCAGGGAGAATTAGGGTCCAAATCTTGGGCGGGTGAAAAAGGTAGCAGAATAAACCGATGTCCAATCAGTATTGGTCAATAAT
>Ga0208902_1000470_pt1 | contig 21002 bp, 25 predicted proteins | sample AntAceMetag02UKH_FD_184767 | JGI IMG/M metagenome (GOLD analysis project Ga0208902, IMG submission 184767) | Saline lake microbial communities from Ace Lake, Antarctica - Antarctic Ace Lake Metagenome 02UKH (SPAdes) (version 2) | ecosystem: Environmental > Aquatic > Non-marine Saline and...
AAACTCTGTTTTGAGGTTACATTACATCTGTTACTGGTCAGGGATGGTCTGGTTATCCGGTTTTAGACCTCTGAGAGTCCTGTATGCTGCCGGCCCGACAAAACGTATCAGAATCTTCTATCGAATATCAGTCTCTGTCTTTGTCTCCAGCATTCGCTGAATATCGGTGGTAATTTTTGAATCAGAAGAAAAAATACCGACAAGTGCATGAATCTGACGAATCGTTTCAGGATGGAGTTCATGCTCCATATAACAGGCGTCTGAATCTGCGATAGGTTCCGGCACCTGAATCAGCATTAAAAACTGCTTGAGGGTATCATGCCGGAATTTAATGACCTCCGCACGCTCCCTGCCCCTGGATTTTAGTGTTACACCCTCATAAGGTCGGTATTCAACCAGCCCCATCTTATGCAGTTTCCGAAACATCTCAACCACACTTGACGGACTAAGATCCAGTTCCTCTGCCACATCCTTCGTACGGGCGTATCCTTTCTCCAGAGAGACATTTAAGATCGCTTCAAGATAGTCTTCTGCCTTTCTGCTCAGATTCATTTCATTTCTATTTTGATTCATGATTTAAAAAAATGTTCTCTATTATCGTTTCATTCATCCGGCAAGTCCCGTTTTGATTCATCAGAGTTCCATGTGTACACGCCATACGCCAGCAGAAATGTGAACGGCAACAGGAGAACTGCCGGTGTATACGGAGGCAGAAATCCGCTGAAAAACCCATACAATGAATTAAAGAACGCCGGAGTCTCTTCACCCGCAGGAATATTCTCACAAACCGTTGCGAAGATATCAGTAAAAGCTATGATCCAGACCATAACCGCTCCAAGAAACGCCTTACTAAACTGCTGTAGTTGGTAGATATTCTGTGCCCCACTCAGCATCAGAATGCCGCCAAACGTCAGAACAAGACCTCCCCACGCCCACCGGAAGAAATCATCGCCGCCAATGGTCAGGATGCCGATTTCTATACTATTCAGCACACCTGCCCACACCAAAATGTCGGCTATTCCAAATGCAAGTGCTACAGAACCCAGAAGGGCTACATATATTGTTGTTAAACTGATTTGTTCTTTCATTTACGCCACCCCCAGTAGGATGCCAATCGCATGGATAAGACCTCCATAGGCGAAAACAACAACTGCCAGGGCAGCAATCGCTGCCAGAAGTTCACGCCACCCCTCCCGTAACATCACAACAAAGGTCGCAACACACGGGAAGTAGATTGAGATCAACACGACCGAGGTAATCATCTGATATGGTGTCATTGCAATGGTTGAAAGCTGTGCAACAGCCAGATCTTTTCGTAAGAATGCGGCAACCAGTGGGCCGACGGTTTCTTTCGGCACTCCAAACCAAGTGACAAAGAGCGGGGCCAGCAGATCCGCAAGAGCCTGAATAACACCTGTTAAATAGAGCACATTCACCAGCAGAACGCCTGCCAGCACAAACGGCACTGCGTTGAGGAAAAATCCCTTTGTCCTATTCCAGAGCTTTTTTATCACATTATCCCACATCGGCCAGCGATACTGTGGTATATCAATAAGAATCTCCGGGTTGCTTCCGGGAATGACTTTGCTTAAGATATACCCAAAGATAGCAAACCCGAGAATCAGGTATAACATAACCCATCCGATTGTATCCGGAATGACATCCAGCATCACACCGAGCTGTGCACCGCAGGGAATGAAGATCGCAAGCAGCGTCATCATGATAAAGCGCTGTTTTTTTGTCTCCAGGTTCCGGGTCGCCGTCACTGCCGGTACATTACAGCCAAGGCCAAGAATCATCGGGATAATGGCATAGCCATGTAAACCGATCCGGTGTAGGACGGTATCCATCAGCGTCGCAAGACGGGGCAGATAACCGGAGTCCTCAAGGATTGTCATCATCAGGTAGAAGATAAACACCGCCGGTAGAACAACCCCGATTGCGACAAACAGTCCGGAGGTCAGCATGCCGAAGGCTTCAAAGCAGTTATTAGCCAGCGGATCACCTACAAAAAGGAAGTAGAGAATACTGTTGGGGTCGGGCCAGACATTCTGTAACCAGGGCAGCCAATAATTGTCAAATAATTTGACCATAAATCCATCAGTGACAAGAGCGCCGGCAAACGAGCTGAAGACACTCCAGAATGCATAGAGTACACCCAGTGCGATAGGAATACCCGTCAGAGGTTTTACAGTGAGTTCACCAAGCACATCTCCCAGAGTCTGCCGGTAGGTTCCTTTGGAGACTGTTCGCTTCGCAATCAGATCAACAAGTTCCCAGCGCTGATCACATGGAATTGTCATTTCATACACCCCCCACAACCGGAACAGCCGAAGGACGGTCTGGTTCCTGTGCTTTATTCTGAGCCCTGTCCTGAATTTCAGAGATGACTGCCGGACGGGCTCTGGAGAGCATCATACCAAGATCTTTAAGTCCTTCACCGGTGATTGCCGAGGTAGGCACCACAGGAACACCGAAAATTTTCTGAAGCTGCTTACTGTCAACAGCGATGTGTTTGTCATGGGCCGAATCGATCATATTAACGGCAACGAGGGTCGGGTTGCCCTGTTCTAATACCTCAAGTCCTAGGTAAAGCCCCCGTTCAAGCCGTGTTGCGTCAAGGACCAGAAGCACAATTGCTTCGGGATTGTTCTGCAGAATAGTAACAGCTACTTCTTCGGCGGCGTCCCTGGCATCAAGTGAGTACGCTCCGGGAACATCAATAATTTCGTAATTTTCCCGGTTTTGCATAAAAGAACCCCGGGTGACATCAACAGTGGTTCCCGGATAATTCGAGACGACAGCACTTGCTCCGGTGAGTCTGTTAAAAAGTGCACTCTTTCCGACGTTGGGATTTCCCATCATCAGAACCGTTATTTTCCCGGATTTATTCTTCTCTTTCATAGAATATTTACTCTTCATACTCTAGATCAATAACAATCTGTTCTGCGGTCGATAGACCCATCGCCACTTCCATACCATCAATAACGATGACAACCGGACCTTTTATGGGTTGGTGGGTAATCATTCTGATTGATTTTTTCAGCCTGACACCCAGACGGTTGAGTTCATGTTCAGGAAGATCGATACGATGTATGATACCAGTCTCACCAAACGCTAAATCTGATAATCTTTTTTTCATTGGTATACCTTCTGCACCTGAATTTTCCGTGCCATACCTCTTCCGAGCACCAGTGTGTTGGCGCCGATTCGTATAACAACCGGTCCGCATCTTCCGGACAAAAGTGTAAAACAACGTCCTTCTGTCAGACCACGTAAGATAAGCTGCTGATGCAGGCCATGCCCGCCATCAATGGAAAGAACGCGGGCAGAATCACCTTCGGATAGTTCAATAAGCTGCATTTTTGTAGGCCAACCGTTCTGTTTTTTGGTGCTATTCAACAAAGCCCGTATTTATTTTGGAAATGCACTGAGATTGAGGAGAATTTTGGAATATTTCAAAAACCGTGATTTTTCTGCTATTTTTTCACCAGATAGCGCCCGGAACAGTTGTTTCATACATCTTCCTGAGGGGGAGGAGATGAGGAGAGGGAAGGGAATACGGAATATTTGGTTTTCTGAAGCAAATTCCGATATGAACCGGCATTTTAATGCAAAACAGAAAAAATCACGGGCAGGGTTCATCTGTCTCGAAATGCCTACTAGAATGTATGCACCAAGAGGATCAAAACATGGAAATGAGAAAAATTATGAAAATGCCTGAAGGGAATCGTCTTCAGGCAGAACCGCTGGCCATTCAAAATGAGAGCGGTAGTCGTATGGAAAATATTTCTGAGCTCTATGAACAGGAAATGCTGAGGATGATGTCATTCCCCTGGTTTCTGATGGGATAAAAATGAGCAACATTACCTCTGTCCGGGGTGGTTCTTTTGAAGAACTTCCACAACAGTCCCGTGTGATTCTTATGGAACTTTTGTCAGATACATCGAAAAAGCACCGGAGAATTCCCAGGGTCTGATTCGCAGAAAATTTTACATTGATCAAAAGGGGGTGTTATAATGTGACCAAAAGGATTAGCCGGAGTCCTGTCATCCGGTTTAATGATTTATTGCATCAGCAATGAATTGGGCTACATCCAGTCTACAGCGAGTAGATTTGTTACCACACACAGTATATCGCGACACACGGCAAATATTCGGGGGAGGACACTGCCCAAAGTCTTTCCTTTTTGGACGATGACGGCGTCTTTTTTTCACTCTTTATCACCTTTACAACTCAACTGGAATTCTCAGTCAGGCATCGAATTTTTGGATTCATTCTGAGCTACTAATCCAAATGATTTCATAGCAACTGGATAGCAGTAATTATCCATATTATTAAAGCCTAACTTTGCCACTTTGAGTTCAATTACCCCAAGAGTTCATCCACTAAATCGATCAAAATTTCCAATTTTTAGTCTGGATAATCTATTTGACAGTTCAGGATTTTACCCACACCAAATCACGAAATCGCCCAATTATACCTCAAAATCATCGTGTTAATGGGCTCAAAATTGGAGTGGATGTACTTTTTTGTCTTCCGCATCCACAAATCAACAGTTACTGTCAAATTCGATAATGATTTTTTGATGAATTTTGTTGACGTATGCTTCAGTTCAGGAATTTCGAATCTAATCAGTGAGACAAATAGCTGTGCAATAAATCCGATGATTAACGCTCCGTAAATGATGTTGTTCATCCTTACTGGCAAAGTTAGATTTGTGAAAACGGCTTTTGGAGATTTACCGGAGTCTGCATTTTGTGAGGAAGTCGTTCAAGGAAAGCCAGTGGACCGGCTTTGTTAGGCTGAGGCATGGGTGATGTTTGAGTGCCGGCTGGAACGGAGTACGGGTGAAGCAAGTGTGGTCTCGCTGGAGCCGGTTCATGAAGAGATTATTTCAACGGTGGTCAGGCCGTTTAACCGGGGATATGCTGCAGTGATTGATGCGACGGTGCATGCGACGAGGTATGTGGTGAACCGGGATCCTGATCTACGCCGGATGATAGATTATGATCTTGGGATTGCACGCAAATGTGGTGGGAAACAAGAACAAAAAACCGCTAATATACTCAATAAATTTCTCTAAGACGTTAATTAAAATATTTAAAGAATTTTCTTTGTTTCACAATCACCAACACATTCTCTTAATCTGAAATAAAGAAAAGTATATGAATGATGGATTATTCCTTCACCGTTTTAGCGTTACTAATATGTTCTATCATCAATTATCTGCTCAGTTCCATCATCAAATAAACCAATCAATACTACTCTATCCCCTTTTGCCGCTGTAATACTTGTAATTTCTCCAACTGCAGGATCTGTGAATAAAGTACTTTGATTGGTACCATTTATAGAATAATTTATAGTATTAACTTGGTTTAATCCAGAACCCCCTACGACAATATATTCAATCGCAGAAGAGTTTGGCATTTTCCCTGTAATTTTCAAAATCTTAGCGCTCTGCAGATTCTCATCGGCCATTGGTGCAACTGCCACCCAGACAACAGCGGCGAGAATCACAACGATTGCCACCATCAGGATAACACCGATGACTGGTGAAACCGCTTCTTCATCAAACCTTGGAAGTTTCATATTAATTCACCTCTCACCCCTCCAATGTCGGAGAAGCGCGATAACGTTTCATATCATTCCAAACTATTTAAAAATATTGTTGCTCAGAAAATTTAATGGGATTTTGACAATTATTTTCATCTTAACGGTGAGATACAGAGCAATTTCCACTCAATAAATATTGCGCTTCTTCAATTCCCTTGTGCACATACTCTTTTGCCCTTAAAAACGCCGCAGTCAGGTCGATTCCTTTTGCCACCTGTGCCGTAATTGCCGCACTAAAAACGCACCCCGTACCGTGAGCAGTATGTGAAAAGCGTGGCGCCGTATGGGTGATAACCTCATCCTGCATCACCAGCACATCAACCGCTTCTGCCGGATACTTCAGGTGCCCGCCTTTAACGATTACAGACTCTGCTCCCAACGATCGGATTACTTCCCCGGCCTGAACCATCTCCTCCTGCGTCCTGATGAGATCCATGCCAGATAGTATCGCAGCCTCAGCCAGATTCGGGGTGACAATGGCAGCACGAGGGATGAGTTGACTAATAAGTGCCTCAACAGCATCCTCTTCCAGCAAACGCCTACCGCTAGTGGCGACCATAACCGGATCCACAATGAGTTGAATATCACGCGGCAACGTGTCTGCGACAGCGCTGATACAGGCTGCTGAACCAAGCATCCCTGTTTTACAGGCCCGGATCTTGTTATCGGCTAACACTGCCATAATCTGAGCCGAAACCGCTTCAGGAGGCATCTGCCAGACGCCACTGATGCCGGTCGTATTCTGAGCAGTTACCGCCGTAACAACCGATGTTCCCCAGACACCAAAGTGGGTAAACGTCCTGAGATCAGCCTGAATACCGGCACCGCCTGACGAATCTGACCCGGCAATCGTGCATGCGCAGGGAAGTGGTATGAGTGCCATACTCGTACATTACTATAGTCGCTGACCTGATTACTTGGTTGCCTTTTTAGCAGAACAGTGCGAAACCCTTGGGTATGGATGTTGAGGAATTTGCCAGACGGCACCTTGGTCAAGGCACCCCGGGGCCTGAAACAGCAGCGTTGCTGGCCGGGCGAATCCGTGAGATAAAAAACTGTACCCCGGACTATGCACTCCGATTTGCGGAGGCAGTCGTTGAAGAAGTCCTGAACACCACCGATATTGAGAGTGATTTTGTTTCGTATCTTCCTTCAGGGGTCAGCATGGGAGAATTTGGTGTTGGTTCACGGGGAAGTGGTGACTTCTTTGCGCACCGCCAGTTTCCCAAAATTATCGGCAAAAAAGACGTCTCGGTCGGCGTGGATGAAATGGACGACGCCGGTGCGGTCGAGGCGGATGGAAAATATATCATCACCACAGTGGATGGGATGCACTCACGCCTCTCCGACTTCCCTTTCCTTGCCGGGTTTCACGTAACCCGCGCAACCCTGCGGGACTGTTATGTCATGGGAGCAATGCCAGTTGCCCTGCTTTCCGACATCCATGTGGCAGATGATGGCGATGTGGCTAAAATATTTGAATATACAGCTGGCATTTCTGCCGTCGCCGATGCGATGCAGGTGCCACTGGTCACCGGTTCCACGCTCCGGATCGGTGGCGACATGGTGCTTGGGGATCGGATGACAGGATGTGTTGGAGCCGTAGGTGTCGCTGAACATCTCACCGATCGTAAGAGCACGCAGGCAGGCGATGTGCTCCTGATGACCGAGGGCGCTGGCGGCGGAACAATTGCAACTGCCGCCCTGTACTCGGGATTTCCTGAAGTTGTGGATAAAACAATCAACCTTTCCTTCCTGAAAGCCTGTGAGGCACTCATTGGAAGCGATGTTCTAAATCGTGTCCACACCATGACGGATGTCACAAACGGGGGACTACGCGGCGATGTCTATGAAATGGCAGAAACTGCAGACTGTCGGATTATCGTTGAAGAAGAGAATCTCCGTTCCCTTGTCGAACCTGAAGTGCTGGCAATGCTGGACGCTCTTGACATCGACTATCTGGGAGTTTCTCTCGATGCCTTGCTCGTAGTCGCACCACCCGATGTCGCCGACGAAATTATTGAAATTGTTGCATCAGTCGGCATCAGAATGGCCCGGATCGGCTTTGTCGAAGAAGGTGCTGCCGAACCATTACTCAGGACAGCAGAGGGAGATGTTGACTTTGTGCCCCGTTTCAGGGAATCGGCTTACACTCCGGTTAAGAAAGTTGTCGATACCCAAATGTCCGACTTTGACGTAATGAAAGAAGCGGTGGAAGCGGCGGCAGATCGGGCAGTTGCGAAAAAAGAACGTGTGTTGGAATATCTTCAACAAAAAATTCAGTAGAAATAAATTTATTTTTTTGAAACTTTTTTCTTCCTCGCTTTTTATCTCCGGCTTAAATGCTTACTCAGACCGGCTGGAAAATTTCAGTCACGATGCGGGAGAGCATCGCATGAATCTGCACAAACTCATTCCCCGCACTTAACAGAGCAACATCAGCTGATCCCAGTATCAGGGCGATCCGTTTATCGTTATACTCTTTCTTCGTCACATCTCTGAGTTCTTCAATCACTTCCCGTCCACTCAGACCGTAGTCAATCATCAGCGATTCTGCAGCACTTTTTGCCCCGGCAAGATTTCCGGCACGGAGTAGTGCAAAGAGTTTGCCGGTCAGAACCATCGTCTCGGTGTTCAGCAGATCACTCAGTTCACACTGACCTTTCTGCTGGGCAAGCACCTGAAGATAGAGCGTTGCTTTCCGAAGGTCACCTTCTGCCGCAGTAATCACATAATCGCATTCTTCTTTCGGCATCAGGGTTTCGTCAATCCCTTCTTTCTCACATATTTTCTCAAGAGTGTGCCGGGCGGTCTCATCCTCAACAGGCACAAAAAAGAGCGGCAGACAGCGTGAACTAATAGCAGGAATCATTGCGCTGGTGCTTGAAACGATGAAAATAAAGCGGCAGGTATTGCTATATCGCTCCATAATCCGGCGGAGTGCCTGCTGAGCCTCAAAGGTAAGGGCATCGGCTTCTTCAAAGACGAGGAGCTTGAAATCTGCCTCAAAAGGACGCATTGAGGCATACCATTTGATGATATGCTTTACATTTGCGATCAGGCTGAGATTATTTTTGAACAGGTGCACAAACCGTTCATCATCTTTGAGATATTGTTTGCCTGACCTGAAAAGATCCCCCGTCTGAAGGAACGTCGTGTTCTCTTTCCAGTGTTCACCATAGAGCATTCGTGCCATACACTCAACGGCGGCACTCTTTCCGGTTCCATGCGGTCCGGCAATGAGCAGGTGTGGCACATTCTTTTTGCGTGCGAAGGAGGCCATGTGAGCCGTCATCTGCTCCTGTCCGGCAATCTCCTCAAAACGTTTTGGGCGGTATTTTTCAGTCCAGAGCACGGTCAATCACATTTTTAATGGTTATAAGTGCATCCCGCAGGATTTCTTTGTTATCGTATTCACGCAGAAGAGTAGTAAATCTGTCTCTATTCCCTTCACGACAGAACTCTGTGATCTGCGGTAGTGCCCGGGTCAGTTCATCGACAATCGTGACATCAGCAGTCTGTGAAGTCCGTGAAAGTGGGTTGAGATCTATCGTAATAACGGTTTTTCCCATCTTTTTGAGGGCTTCACACCGGTCACCATCCTCAAGAGGCACCAGGACAACATCAGCAGCAAAAATCCCGTCTGGCAGACAGAGCGCCCGGTCGTGTGAGAGCGGAATGAAGCGTTCTGCAGTCCCGGAAAGAACGTTAACACCTGCATCTTCAAGCCGTGAGGTGATAAGCTGCATGCGCTTTTCCGTGCGGTGGAATAAATTTACTTCAACCGCAGCACCACTTGCCCGCTGTAAATCACCAATCGCTGAAGCAGCAAGTGCTGCCGTATTGCCATTAACAGAGATAACCGGGCGCTCTGCGGTGCAGATTACAGCCGCCGCCATCTCCTCAGCGAGGGCGGCAGATGGAATCGTAACCTCACCAATAAGGTAGTCAAACGTCTCGCCGCGTCCATGGGCAGCAACGCCCTCCATGGCAACAAGACCTGCCGTTGCACCGTCGGCGATAAGTTCGCGACGTCTGAGCGGTTCATACCGTGGATGATCTTCTGGTATCATGGTTCCTCCTTATTCTTCCTCAATAACATGAAATCCCTGATCTGCAATTGACATCGAATAGACTTCGTTAAGCCCTGCACATTCCTGGAGCACGTGACGGGCATGAGGTCCCATAGCGAATACCCCGTTCCCAAGCATCGTCATGGACGCGGGCACCTGCTCTTCGTTGCAGATATCGAGAACGCGGCGCACATCAGGTGTAATCAGCCCACTTTTTTCTGAAAATATTCGTGAAAGTTCAAAAAATGAACTGAGATCACCTGGCACCGCATCCGGCCAGGCATTCTGAATTTTTTGCATTGCTCCGGGTGAGGAGAGAATATCAGGTGTCGGAAGTGGTCCGAACGAGACAGCGCAGATCTCCTCCGTTGAGAAAATGCGATCCACCGACGCGTCGACACCTGGTTCGGTGCGATAGTGCATACCTCCCCCACAGCAGGCAACCACATCACCCAGACCGGTGAGATGGGCCACTTCCGCACGATGGGCAGCACTGGCCAGTTCCCGACGCGAATATCTGGCCTTCGTAGCTGCATTTGCCGCTGCAAGTGAGGCCAGAGTCGCAGCAGCACTCATCCCAAATCCTGCACCGACCGGGAGCGTGGATTTCGTTCTGACCTGTACCTGAAGGTCAAGCTCGTCAAGTGCAAGAAGTATGACCGGCGGATTGGTGAACAACTCAACTTGTTGTCCGGCAGCATCTACCCGTCTGCCTGAAACTGAGGTTACATCGGCCGGGACTGCCTCTGCGAGGACACCCTCTGATACGACCAGACCCGCACCACAGCTTCCAGGCCTTTCGGGGTCTCTTAATCTCCTGAAAAAACCTGAAATGTTTCCCGGACAGAAGGCTACAGCAGTGCTTCCCAAATGCGTATCGCTACCTCCTCTTTTGTTCCGTTAATAGTAAGGGCCTGCGGACCGGTTGTAGTGTGCACTACATACGATCCCTCTGGTGCGCCCATCGTATCGGGTTTATTGGTTATGACAGCACATATGCCGCTGGAAAGCATCGGCCCGACCGCATCCTCAGCATCTTCCCCCAGTTTGAATGCCACCACACAGGTTCTGTCTCCATATTTCTCAGTTACCTCACTGAGAAGTTTCGGCTGAGGCTCCAGCTCCAGCATCTGAGGTGCACCGGAGGGAATCTTTCCATCAACAGGGACCGGTGCAAAATCGGAGATTGCCGCTGCACTAATATAGTAATCAACGGGTCCGGCGGCAAAAATCCGATGAACCGCCTCCCGCATCTCTGTGGCAGATTCTATGGTGAGATTCGTTGCCTGAGACAGGTGGTTATTGTGAACCACAGTAACCTCTGCCCCAAGGCGATAGGCCTGACGGGCACATTCACGCCCCATCAGACCTGAAGATCGGGTCGTCAGAATCCGAACGTCGTCAACCCGCTCCTGACAGGGTCCGCTCGTTATCAGCACCCGTTTTCCGGCAAGGGGTTTTCCCATCAGTTCACGCTCAATGGTGAGGACAATATCATTGGTACCGGCAATCTTTGCCTTCTCCTCTTCGATGATTGGATCCACGATAGAAATGCCCCAGCTCCGCAGCGTTTCCAGCGCTTGTATGACAGCCGGATGCTCATACATGCATTCATGCATGGCAGGGACGATGACAACCGGCATCTTCCGTCCGATTGCCGTCGTTGCAAAGGTCGTAACTGATGTGTCGTCAATGCCTGCCGCTATTTTGCAGAGAGTATTTGCAGTGCAGGGCGCAATCAGCAAAAGGTCCGCCTCACCATCAATACCACAATAGGTCACATGTTCAACCAGACCTGAGCAGCGAAGAATCGTCTCCCGTCCTGTCGCGTAGGTAACTGCATCGGGGTGAATGATACCACAGGCTGCTTCACTCATAACTCCCTGAACCACAGCGCCCCGGCGTCTGAGGGCATGGGCCAGTTTTACATCTTCAACGGCCGCAACGCTGCCGGTAATGCCAAGAACAATTGTTTTATCTTTCAGAGTTTGTGCATGCTCCATCACTTAAATCACCACATCATGGACCATATGCCATCGTCCCGGTCCATATTTTTTTACCCGGCGTGCCTCGATAGTGCAGGTTTTGCCAGATTCTGCACATATTTGCCGAATGTGTTCGGTCTGGTCGTCAAGACTATGCAGGTGCAAAACCGTCCCGGTGCGGGTATGAGCAAGAGCATCGGAAAGATACTCCATTGCATCAAAATGACCCATAACTATCCGGTCGTAGATGCCCGAGAGCAAGTCCCGACAGTCGCCACAGGAAGCAATTACCTGTTCTTCGACATGATTTGCCTTGAGGTTTCGCATGAGGTAATCATGTGAGACAGGATTTAATTCCATAGCATGAACTCTCCCACCTGCTTTTGCACAGGAAATGGAGAAGTAACCGATGCCCGCAAACATATCTGCAATCCGTTCGCCGGAGGCTGAGGCAGCTACCATTCCAGAGAGAATTCTTTTTTCTTCGCGATTTCCGGCAGAAAACATGACTTTTGTTGGATCCATCCAGTATTTCAGACCGTTCTCATGGATGCAGACGTCTCCGGACTGCCCCCAGATGAGGCGGGCAGTCGGGAGACGCATTGCACTGTGTATTGAAGAGAGTACAACGACTCCTTTGGGGTTCTTCCAGTCGATGAGTGCCCGGAGATCTTCAGGTGAGGGTTCCTCTCCAAGTACCGCAATATCGCCGAACATCCGGTAGCCCGGCCCGGCATAACGAGTGCGCTCAGGGAGGAGAGAATCGGCCTCAAAGGTATCGCGAACAGGTATCCAGGCTACGCCGTCTTTTACATACGGACGCCGAGTTGTATCAACCCACGCCTCACCCATCACCGTGCTGATTTTTTCTGCTGCGACCTGCCGTGCACGCATCGTTTCACATCACTTTGTTATCCAACAAGAACCAGCTGATCCTCGGCACTATCTTTTAAAACCCGGATCTCTTCGCCATTTTCTGCTGCAATCCAGGGTGGCAACAGGCATTCACGAGTGACATAGGTTTCCGGATCAAGAATGCCAACGTCATCCCCTTCCCGGTATATCACCAGAGCCACAATTGCATCGCGCACATTGCCAATGAGACGACCTTTCAGATCAGAAGTAAAATTCAGAGTCTTCCCTATCTGTAGATCAAATGCAAAGACCTGTCGGGCTTCACTACTTCGAATCTCATAATATTTACCGGAAAAAAAGATGACATCCCCTCTTCTGTACCGTGGAAGACGAACGAGATACGTTACCCGGTAGAGTGGCTTGCCATCACGTTCCCCGATCAGTTTTGGATGTTTTGTAATCTTTCCGCCAAGTTTTTTGGCTGATTCACGGGCAATAAGTTCACCCAGATGATGACTGCTGACAATAAAATCCACCCCGTCTTTTGTCTCATCACTCCGGGTGATAAAGGAAAGACGTTCGCCGTCTTCCTGCAGACTCTCTTCAAGATTATGTGCAATCTTAATGACCTGATCTTTCTCAAATTCAGAAGGAAGGCGGTCCATCGCCCGAATCTGAATGACGCCATTATAATAGCCTCCCGACAAACGCGAACAACGATCACACTGTTCCTTAATCCAGGTTAATCGTATGGTATGCTCTTCGTCAAACGGTATACCATAGATTTCTCCGCAAATATGCACCGTGACGAGAGAGCGGTTTGGCGTTATATCGCGAAAATCAATTTCAATGGAATCCTGGATCGCATCCTCATGCAGATGTATCGCTGAAAGTGCCAGTTCACAGGCAAGCGTCTCACGGTCGACTTTTGTATCACTCCATTGCTGTCCGGTTTTTACCGAATCGCAGGTAGTACAATAGGTGCAGGAGATCCGTGGTGTCACCTCAATAATTGTGGTCTCCGCCATTTTACAGGCAGGACACATTCCATCTTCGTCAGTTTTTCCGCCACAGCGCGGGCAAAAACGTTCGGTAATAGCCATTGAACTCAGAGCACCACGGCGTGAGGAATGCCACCGATATCACAAATCGCTGCCGGGTCAACCGCACCACAGGCGATTGCGCATTCAATGGTTCTTCTGCCGACAAGATTGAGGCTCCCCGCCTGTGCGAAACAGAGCTTCAGTTCATCTTCCCCGATCTCTTTTCCACCATAAAAAAATGCAGAGATCTCAAAATCAAACGAGTCTCCCTGCAGCGTTGTACCAAGAAGTTCCCGATCACAGACCGCTATGACCTTTCCCTGTGGAGATTGATTGATTTTCAGATACATTCTGTATAATGATGACCACTCACTCATCAAGAAACCTTTGTAAGATACCTGTTATTTTCGTCCGGTTACTGTTCAATTGAAACGCCATACACTCGTGAGGGGGTATCCCGGTGAACCTTCCACATCTGTTCACTTGTCACCTGTTCAGATTCCAGGAGTCGCCGTGTAAACCGTGGGACAGACTTCGGACCAATCACCGCTCCGGGACGAGTGTTGTCGTCCATATAATCACTTTCCATCATGCACTCACGGCCACTAGCAATTATTTGCGCAAGATTCTCGTGTCTGGCAATAAAAGACGGAACAAGAGACGTTTCAGGAACAGCAAAATGTTTCACAATGCGATCCTGAGCCATATTAGCATCACGTGCCATGTCGAGCACATCGTCACAGGGGCCACTTTCGGCATGAATCTGAAGAGCGCACTCACAGTCTGCAGCGAGGCAGATCGCATGTGCCAGAACCCGGTTCGAGGCGTCCCAGATATCCGGTGCGACCTCGTAATGGGGTCGGCCGGATTTCAGGGCAACGGCTTTGCCTTCCGCTACATACTGTGCGGCCAGATCAAGACCCCCTTTCATCAGTTCTTCTGCTTCAACAAGACTCATCCGTTCTGTAAGTTTCGTGATCTCAGCCGGGTGAACACCTAAGACCGGAAAAACCACGGGACCTGCCTCACGAATATCTTCAGCGATCTGTAGTGTCTCCTCAAATACCGGCAAAAAGTCATCGTCCCGCACCGGGTGAACACCCAGCGACCAGGAAGGTTTGGTTACGAGGAACATATGCGTGCCACCTGATCGGTAAAAATCTCTGGCAGCTTTGACGCCCCGGCCATTTCTGGGATCAAAATGGATATGATCGTCGGTGACCGGCATACCGGAAAGAATCATGCGACTGAAACGACCTTCATCATTGGATAGCCATCTTCAAGACGAAGCTGCACGGTGCACCGGGTCTCGTTGACCTTGCTCCTAAGGGTGACATCCAGCATCGTACCCGCGAGTTCACTATAACCAAAGGCGTTCAGTTTCATCTGACTGGTATCGATTCGTACCTGGACTAACTCGACAAACGGCTGAAGAGATACCGCTTTTTCGATGGCTATTTCAAGTGACCCTGCCGTTTCAGGCGAGACCGGCGTGCCAACAAACTGGTGATAGATAACGCCGAGTTTTATTCCTGCTTCAAACGCGGCCTGCACAGCATCATTCATGGTATACAGATTACACGATGTTTTAGATAAAAACGTGTATGAAACTGAGAAAAAATGGAACGAAAATGGGGAATCCCTACATCCTTTTCAGGAATCCGCGCCGGGGTTCATAATATTCACCGTTTCTGGTTAATTCATCGAGACGCTTTCGTACATCGTCACGGTCATGGTTGTTTCGCACCAGTTCCTGCACGATGGTATCGATGCGGGAGTATCCACTCTCATCTGCCAGATTGTCGATAGTCTCCTTGATAATCCGATAAAGATCCTTACGCTGTTTGGGAATCCCCGTGACCAATTTGTCGATATCAAATGATCCACTATCAGCGTCGTACGCAACTTTTCTCAGACAGGCGTCAACAATCGTGATGACCCGCTCAGCATCTTCAGCCCCTATCGAGTCGCTGAGCCTCAATCTGGCGCTTGCCTCTGACAGACGGACGAGTGCCTCAAGCTGACGCGCCGTCACAGGAACGGGTTTATTTTCGTCGGCATACCCGCGCAGTTTCAGATAGTATTCGACCAGGCGTTCCTTTGCCTCATCACTGAGGATAGGGAAGCAATTGCGCTTAGAATATGCGATATATTTTCTGAAGATCTTCGGATCAATGTCCGGGGTGACCGGGGCCAGTGCCTTCTCAATCGCCGCGGCGTCATACCCGTCGATGGGATTTCGTTGGTGGTGTTCGAGAATTTCACCGACATTATGTGCTTTTAGGATATGCTCACTGATAGCCCGATCAATGGTCTGGTCCGGGGTATCTTCCATGATAAAGATGAGATCAAAGCGGGAGAGCAGTGAGGGCGGCATATTGATCTGCTCGCCTATAGGCGCATAGCTATCAAAGCGTCCCATCTTCGGGTTGGCTGCACCCAAAAGCGCACAACGGGTCCGAAGGGTGGCAGTAATGCCTGCCTTAGCAATGGAGATAGACTGCTGTTCCATTGCCTCATGCAATGCATTACGGTCCTCTTTGGCCATCTTATCCATCTCATCAACAGCTGCGATACCCATATCCGCAAGAACCAGGGCACCGGCTTCAAGCGTCCAGCGGCCATCACCAAATTCGTCTTTGACAGCGGTCGCAGTGAGACCTGCTGAGGTTGACGACTTTCCTGAAGTGTAGATACCCCGTGGTGAGAGTTTGATTACGTATTGGAGCATCTGGCTCTTTGCAACACCAGGGTCACCGACCAGAAGCATGTGAATGTCGCCTCGCAGGTAACTTCCATCCGGCATATATTTTGCAATACCACCAAAGAGAATGAGAGAGATCGCTTCCTTGACTGCGTCGTTTCCATAAATCGATGGAGCAATCGAACGTGAGAATTTATGGTACACTTCAGGATCTTTTGAGATGGCAAAAATCTCTTTCTCTTCTTCTTCGGTAATGGTGACTTCGTCAAACTCGTGTTCACCACGTTCAATGGAGTTTGTTTCAAGATAGACGTCAAAGAGCGGACTTTTCGTACCGCCGCTGACCCGCTGAATGGATCGCAGGATACCATTTATGATAACCCGGTCTCCGGGGGCGACAGTGCCGGTCAGATCATCAGAAATATCGACATCAAGAGTCTGTGGTTGCTCGCCACCGCGAAGACCTTCAGGAGATTCCTGAATTCTCATCTTTTGAACGTCGATAAACGTCGAATGTGAGGGTGAAATCTCCATCTTGGTCTGGCGTTCACATTGCTGGCAGGGTCGATAGGGGTCGGTAAACTTCCCATAACTCTGGGCATAGGGTGGTGTGAGGGTGCCACAGTTCAGGCAGCGAAAGACCGCAGACGTCAATCGGGGACGCACCTCGGTTGTTTTTCGCACAACGCCTTCGACTGAAACAAAGGTGTTGATATTATTGGAGCGGATATTACGAATGCCCAGTTTTTTAGGCAGGTGAATAAACCTGACATTGACGCTCTGGACGTTCTCCTCGTCGTCTTTGGTGAAAATAAGGTTGTAATCCCGTATGGCATCCTTGATGTCGCTGAGAACCTTGCCGGGTTTTTTCAGCAATTCATCAGCGAGGGAGAGACCTTTTTTTCCGTATTTCTCAATATCCTTATAATCTATTGTCAGAGAGCGAAGGTGCGGAAATTCCCTGCCGATGTCGGCGAGTTCATTCTTGTAATGTTTTTTGAGGAAGCGATTCCAGTCACCGACACGGTCAGTAACTTTTGCTTTCGTTTTTGGCTGTTCCTCTTCTCCCACGTATGATTACACCTGCCGTTCTGCTGCGAGGATACATTTTGCAATCAGGGCTTCCATCTGGATCTCAGCATGCGCCCCCTCACTCAGTCTAAAGTCGGTATCACCCAGATAACCGATCATCTCAGCTTTCAGTTTCCGATCCATCTCATGAGCAACCAAAACCCGATACCACTGACTGATCAGTTCGTCGGGGGAGATGCCTCGCCGATGCATGAGTTCATGTAACTGGTATTCCGCGCCGTCGAAATCACCGGAAAGAATTGTCTGTACCAGGTCACCAATCTCTTCCGGTCGGGCATTCGAGGTAATCTCATAGATCCTGGTGGCATCGATTTCAGGACCGATGATTGCGGCTCCCTGCAGGGCGTTAATTGCCCTTCGCATATCACCCTGCGCAATATAGATGAGTGCATCACGCGCGTCTGCGGTAATGGTAAGCTGTTCCGCTTCTGCTATTCTCTGGATCTCTTCGGCGATTGCTTCATTATCAAGGGGTTTGAACCGGTATATGGCGCATCTGCTCTGAATCGGATCGATAATTTTTGATGAATAATTACAGGACAGAACAAACCGACAGTTCTGTGCGTAGTTCTCCATCGTGCGGCGAAGTGCTGCCTGAGCATCTGAGGTCAGGGCATCTGCCTCGTCAAGAAAGAGAATTTTAAATGATGAGTCGCCCAGTGGGGCGGTGCGGGCAAACTGCTTAATCTGGTTTCGAACCACATCAATGCCCCGTTCATCAGACGCGTTGAGTTCACGGAAGTTCATATGCCAGTTTTCACCAAAAAATTCTCTGGCAAGAGCGACAGCGGAAGTCGTTTTTCCGATACCCGCCGGTCCGGTAAAGAGCAGATGAGGAAGATTTTTCGTTCTGACGTAATTTTTGAGACGTGCGATGATATTCTGCTGTCCGACTACGTCTTCAAGGCGCATTGGCCGGTATTTTTCTATCCAGATAGTCGTCTCTCCCTGCATATTTCTTCTCACCGGTTTCTTGTTACTACTTGATCTGCCAGGGAAATAAGGTCGTTCTTTGAACTGAAAAAAATGCCTGAAAGTGCCTCTATAAGTAGATCTGAATAAAAGAGTAATAATCAGGTCGTGCTAAGAGCGATAGCACAAGAGAGAAGAAACAATGGAAGCAGCACAACGGGTATTTGCAGTGGAATATGCACAGTCACAACGGGGAGAAAAAGGCGTTCGAATTCTTTCTGACAGGAGTCTCTGCAAACGTATGTTCATTATTGGTGCACTTACTGAAGTTTCAGGCAAACCCGGAGAAGTGATGCGCGCACGTTGCGCCGATCCCACCGGAGCATTTACGGTAGAAATTTTTCCGGAATATTCTGAGGCGGCACAGACACTTTCCGAACTTTCTCCCCCCCTCTTTGTCGCTGTTCATGCAAAACCCACCAGCGGTCTGATGACAATCCGGGGCGATACCCTTTGCCCGGTCGAACGTCATGTGCGTGATGCCTGGGTGCTGGAAACCATTACCATGACGCTGCAACGAATGGAACAGTCGCCTTCCCTTACATCTGAAAACCGGGCCGTCCTTCTTTCGGCACTGCGCCGGGCACTGGAAACTGTCCCTGAAACATCAGCTCAGGGATCTGGGAAAGACTATCGTAAGGTCATTCTCTCGATTCTTGAAATCGAAAGCGGGCCGGGCGGCATGCCCCTGTGTGATCTCCTGAGTCGTGCCGAACAATCCGGGATTCCAACTGAGCATGCAAAACTGGTTATTGAAACACTTTGTGAAAACGGGGAATGTTACCAGCCAAAACAGGATCTTGTCCGGCTGCTATAATGAAAAGACAATTCACCTGACGTGAACCCACATCTGAGAAAATCTTTCAAACTCATCTTAAATCTACAATGAATCCTGTTTTTGTTCCTGATGGTCCCGCTCTGTTGATGGAGGGTGAGATACGGCTTCTTCTGATCAGCGATGCCCATTTTGGCGGAGAAAGCGAGCTTGAACGCCGCGGCGTGCATATCAGGAGTCACAGCGAACAACGTCTTGAACGACTTTTTGCCTGTATTGAACAAACCTCTCCGGATCTCCTGCTCTTTTTGGGAGATGTCAAACAATCGGTGCCGGTTATTTCATGGCAGGAAGAGCGCGAACTTCCGTCAATCTTTGAACGGATTCGCGAACGGGTACCGATGCAGGTGATGCCGGGAAACCACGACGGAGGAATCGGACGGTTTCTAAAAGTTGGTGAACTGCTGCCATCAGAGGGCATTCTTATCGAAGACATCGGTTTTTTCCATGGTCACCGCTACCCGGCACCAGCACTGCTGGGGCATTTAATCATCTGTGGCCATCACCATCCGGTAGCTAGCATCTATGATGGGGTCGGATATCCGGTCCGGGCTCACCCGGCCTTTGTGCTATGTGAAACAACCGGTTGTCCGGCACTAAATCCTCCAGATGATGCCAGTCTGGGGAACACCCGATTCCTGATTATGCCTGCATTCTATGAATTTGCAGGCGGTGTAGACGTGCGTACGATTAAACAAAGTGGCCTAAGCCCGCTTGCACGTTGTATTGATGAATCAACAGCGGAGGTAATGCTAAGTGACGGGACCTATCTTGACACCATCGCAGGACTTAAAGAAACCAGCACGTAACTGTCTTTCTCCGGCCATTCAGGATATCCTGAAAGAACGGGGGTTTGAAGAACTTTCGACGACACAGGAAGCAGCGATACCTCCAATTGTACAGGGGAACCATGTCTTAATTATCGCTCCGACCGGTACCGGAAAAACGGAAAGTGCGATGTTGCCGGTCTTTGACCGCCTGAAAAAAAGCAGTAGTGATGGATTTCGTGCTCTCTATATTACACCTCTTCGCTCACTGAACCGGGATATTCTTTCCCGAATGCAGTGGTGGTGCGAGCGTCTGGATCTTTCCATCGGTGTTCGGCATGGCGATACAACACAATACGAACGCAGAAAACAGGCTCTTTCGCCCCCGGATTTACTGGTCACCACACCGGAAACACTCCAGGCACTCTTTCTGGGATCACGTCTGCGAAACCACCTCAAAAATATTGACTACGTCATTATCGATGAAATTCACGAACTTGCCGGTAGCAAACGTGGCGCTCAGCTTTCGGTTGCCCTTGAACGACTCGTTGAATATGCTGGCGAATTTCAGCGCATCGGGCTTTCTGCAACAGTTGGAAATCCCGATGAGGTCATGCGGTTTCTTGTCGGAAACCGGGGCGGTAGTCTGGTAGATATTCCGGTCGCACCTCATATTCAGATGCAGGTCTCCTATGCCGGCGATGAATTCTCCGGACAGGTCAAGGCAGTTGAACGATGTCTTGCCAGTGAACCTTCGACGCTGCTTTTTGTGAATACGCGGGTAACGGCAGAAGCATTAGGACATGCCCTGTACGGACGTGGTGATATAGACGTACATCATGGTTCGTTATCGCGGGATGTGCGTATTGAAGCAGAAGAGCGGTTTAAGTCAGGGGTGTTGCGGGCTCTTATCTGTACTTCCTCAATGGAACTTGGTCTTGATATCGGCCATATTGATCAGGTCGTCCAGTTTGGCTCGCCACGTGAGGTGCGGCGGATTCTCCAGCGGGTCGGACGCGCCGGTCACCGCCTTGATACGGTTTCCCGCGGGACAATTCTC
>Ga0208902_1000476_pt1 | contig 20832 bp, 24 predicted proteins | sample AntAceMetag02UKH_FD_184767 | JGI IMG/M metagenome (GOLD analysis project Ga0208902, IMG submission 184767) | Saline lake microbial communities from Ace Lake, Antarctica - Antarctic Ace Lake Metagenome 02UKH (SPAdes) (version 2) | ecosystem: Environmental > Aquatic > Non-marine Saline and...
TTCCAATAGTGTCCTTAGCAAAGTAATTCCACCCCGCGACAACATTCCATACCTTCTCACCCATCTCCATTGAAAGAATATAAACCCTCAATTCGTCTAACTGCATCCTCACACCTCAAAAAAATACCATATAACAACCAAATGACTACTGAATGACAACTGAATGACTACTGAATGACTATCGAATGGCCACCGAATGACAATGAATGACTACTGAATGACTATCGAATGACGTCCCAAAGGGACTAATGACAGCCGAAGGCCATAAATGACGTCCCAAAGGGACTAATGCCCACTATCCCTCTTTCTGAAATTGTTTAATGGTGCTCAGAATCGTTTCCACAGTTAATGGCTTGTCGATAAAACTGTGAACCCCCTTCTTCTTTGCATCCTTCCTTCTTTCTTCACTTCCATAGGCAGAAATTATCACCACTACCGTCTCCGGGGTTATCCTCTTGATTTCGGGAAGGATATCCATTCCATCCCCGTCAGGCAGCTTTAAATCCAGAAATATTAGATGGGGATGCTTCTTCAGGAAGCCTACTCCATCACTTATCGTATTGGCCGACGATACGTTGTAACCTTTGCCTGTCAGGGAATTGGATAGAAGCCAGCAGAGGTCTTCTTCGTCGTCTATTATCAGGATATCCTTTATCCGCTTTTTGGGAAACAGAAGCGGCCTTTCCTCCACCTTTTCCCTTCTCAAATGCTCTTCTTCCCGCTGTTCAAAATAGGGTCTCAGCTCCGGAAGATCTTCAGGCCTGCGCCACCCGGAAAGACCACTTCGCCACACCAGGGTTTCATCTCGCTTTATAATATCTCTTAAGATCCAACTCTTCAGCTTGGAGTGATAAATCAACCGGTATGTATCCGCCCCTCTCTTGACATCATATTTCAATTCTTTCATTTGCTTTTCCTCTGGATCTACTTCATCGGTAAAGAGATTGTAAAAAGAGTCCCTTTTCCCGGCTCGCTCTCTACACCTATTGTTCCACCATGACTGACAACAATCCCGTAGGTCGTGGAGAGTCCAAGCCCTACCCCCGATGCCTTTTTGCTAAAAAAAGGATCGAATATCCTTATAATATCCTCTTCCGGGATCCCTTCCCCTGTGTCTTTAATTTTCACTAAGGAGGACTCCCCTTCAATCCCTGTAGACATGGTTATAGTGCCACCTTTGGGCATAGACTCAATGGCATTGATGATCACGTTTGAGAAAACCCTGTTGATCTGTTCCTTGTCCACATTTATTACTGACGATCCCCGAAAAAACCTCTTACGAATCTCTATATGCTTGGATACGATCTTGGTTTTTATGGAATCCAGAACACCTTCCAGGAGCTCATGAATATTATTAGGCTGGATATTGAGTTTTGGCGGCTTGGCACAGTTGAGGAGTTCGGTTATAAGGAAGTTAATCCTCTCAGTATTTCTGATAATAATATCAATATGTTTGGCCCAGGGGCTGTCTTCGCTAAAGGCATCCCGAAGCTGCTGGACCGAAAGCGACACATTGCTGAGAGGATTTCTTATCTCATGGGCGATACTGGCAGCAATTCTGCCGGTAAAGGCAAGCCTTTCAGAGAAAACCAACTCTTCCTTTCGATCATCAATCTGTTCACTGGGATTTTCATTTCCAAATTTAGCCATTCAATTCCTCCTTGCATTGATTATTTCACCGCAGAGACGCAGAGGACGCAGAGGGTACTTCTTTTTTGTTTTTCGTTGAGAGGACGAAAAACAAAAAGAAACATCCAACTACCCCTTTAAGTTGTTCACAATTTGCACTATACCATCCCGCATAACAAACATACCAATTTGCTAACGCGCAAAACTATTCAGTTGTTTCAATGTCATTAAGGGATTAGTTTTTTCCTTTCTGTCCTCTCAACAGAAAGGAAAACTTATTGTCTCTCTGCGTCCTCTGCGCCTCTGCGGTGAATATAGTCTTCTTACTGGTGCCACTCAGGCCAACAGTACAGCTTGGGCTCTTTCCTTTTTAGCCGGGCTGACCCAGCCACATCCTGTGCACCCTTCCTCTAACAGTTCCTTTATCAAAGCTGTCCTTCCGCACTGCGGGCAGGTCTCTGTTTCTCCTTCTCCCTGTGATACCCCCTCACCGGTTATGATCTTATTCAATATTTCATTCCACTCCTCCAAGAGAGACCCTGAAAAGGTGGCCACCCTTCTCGTGCCGTTTGAGGCATAAAGGATATCCATGACCTTCTCTTTTGACGTAACTTCATTGCGGGCCCTTGTTTCCATGACCGAACCCTTTATCCCGCTTACAGGAATCTCCACGCCTACTCTTCGCGCAAGGTCGTAATACCAGCACACTCTTTTGTCCGTGAGATAGAGGTGTCCGGGTCTCCATGTATCGTCTGTAATCCCCTCTTTATCCATAAGGCACCACATCTTCCCCCTGCAAATGACCTGCTCGCCGTCTGCCAGGAACTCTGCCACATTTCCTTCGACAAAGAGTACCTCCGAATCCTCTTGAAGAGCAAGTCCTGCTTCTTCCATCCTTTTCTCTAACGCTTCTTTCAGTTGATGAACATTAAGGGCGGTCACTCTGCATAGCTTTTCCCCTTCAAGTAAGAGATATAGCTCCTCCCGCACTTTTTCGTCGTTAATTTGCTCCCCTTCCCTGATAGATAGACTCTTTATTTTCTTCAGAGGCGCCTCGAACAGGACCTCTCCGAAATGCTCATGATAGAGGAACAACCTATCTTTCGTCAGATAGAGATAGCCATATCTCCAGGCCGTGTATATCCCCTCAGTTGAATGGTATGCTCCCAACATCTTCAGGATAATCTCTTCTCCCTGGATCAGGGCTTCTTTCTTTTTGTTTCGGTAATCCGTTTCCCAGCCCCGAATCCGCTCGTCCCACGCCTGCATGATCCCATATTTGAGCATGGTCTCCATACCGGCTAAGGCCGCCCTCAGGTTAACACCGATCAACGGGATGCCTGCAACCGATACTATCACGTCGGCATGAATGACCAGCCCTTTGTCCAGAACCCGGTCAAGAAGGTCTATGAGAGTCGCGTTTGTATTTCTTTGAGGTTCCATGGTTAGTCATTGGGCCTGGCCCATTAGTGATTATTCACCGCAGAGGCGCCCCAGTACGATCTTCCGGACCTACGGGGTAAACAGAGGACGCAGAGTTGTTTTCTTTTTTTTGTTTTTCGTTGAGGGGCCGAAAAACAAAAAGAGACATCTGCTTGACTACTCCTTTAGTTTGTTTACAATTCGAATTATGCCATCCCGCTTAACAGGCACATGTATCTAAACGGTTACCAAGTGGCAGGCTTTTTCCTTTCTGTCCTCTCAACAGAAAGGAAAAAAATATGTTCTCTCTGCGATCTCTGCGCCTCTGCGGTGAATACTTCCCACTGTCCATTATCAAACGAAGGAATACGGCGGCCATGGGCCGGTATATCGAACGGAAAAGCCTTCAATGGCATCGATTTTTTCTAATTCTTCTCCCAATCCTTTACTTCCTTCCTTTGGGAGCAAACAGGATAGATTCAAGAGCATCTGCTTGTCTTCGTCCTCTGTCTTTTTGGTCTTTTCCACATGAACATCATCTACATGGGGTGTTATTTTCCCATAGAACTCCTTGAAGTATCGATCTGCCCGCTCCTCGATCTCTTTTTTTAACAGCGCTTCCAATTTCTGTCTGTACATATAGGCAATGCCTTTTGGTTTTGACTTTATCTCTTCATTCAGCGCCTTTATTTCAGGGCTCTCATCGCTCACCTTTTTTGCGATGGTCTTTCTGTCCCAGAAGAGCTGCACGCCATATTCTGCCCTGTCTCTGACCTTTTCTATCTTTGCCTTGAGGTTATCATAATCATCTCCCAGCCATTTTTTCATATTCTCTTCCGGCTCAACGGCCGCATTCCCCTGTATGATAGTATCAAATCCGATAGGAATCAGCGTGCCTAACTTCTCCCAAGCCGCATCCACCACCTTTTGATGCGCTATGACCCACTCCTTTACGATTTCCTTGTCTTCTGACTCATATGGCGTTGCAGGGCAATTGTGGATTACTGCGCAGAGATCTTTATAGGGGATTGAGTAGACCTCATTCTCTTCGATGCCTATGTTGCCGAGACTTACGGCTTCGCTGCTATCGGCAATGCAGTAGAGATACCTTCCCATTGCGGATTGCGGATTGCGGATTGCGGATTGCGGCGGCGCGGATTCGGGAGTTCCAACGTCCGAAGTCCGAGGTTCGAGGTCTGAGGTCTGAGGTGCAATGTCAGGGGACGAATCAGCAAAGGGTTGAGTCTCCTTGATTTCAGGAGGTTCTTCTATCAAATCCTCCAGGGCCTTGTGGACCGATTCGCGAACAGCAGCTTTCAGCTCTGGAAGGAGAGAGGCCTTCACCATCTCCTCTATTGAGGCCTCATTCTCAGCAAGGATATCTTTTATCTCCTGCCTAACCATCTTTTCGATTATTTTTTTCATTTTCATTATTCACCGCAGAGGCGCCCCAGTACGATCTTCCGGACCTACGGGGTAAACAGAGGTCGCAGAGTTACTTTTCTTTTTTTGTTTTTCGTTGAGGGGCCGAAAAACAAAAAGGAACATCTGCCTGATTACCCCTTCAAGTTGTTCACAATTCTTACAGTTTAATTTTTTAACGTCTATCACGATGCGATTGTTTCAATATTATGAAGGCATTAGGTCTTTTCCTTTCTGTCCTCTCAACAGAAAGGAAAAAAACATGTCCCCTCTGCGTCCTCTGCGCCTCTGCGGTGAATACAGGTTTTTCAATCAACAATCGTCAATCAACAATCATCAATCCAGAGGGACTTTGGACGCCTCCTCCCACCTCTCGGGGTTGATCATCTTATCTAACAACTCATCAACAATATTGTCCAGGCCGTCCCTGACCGATTTGACCGATTCGGTGATTCCCTGCTCCATTTTCATCTCCTCGATGGCCGTATCCAGATCCATAAGAGCCTCTCCTAACCGATTAGTCTCATCTTCTGTCAGGCTTCCGCCCTCCATCCTTTTCAGGGCCTGAAGTCTCAGGGCGTCTTTGATGATTTCCACCAGGGCTACGACCAGGCCTAAGACCCCGTGCTTGAGATTTTTTTCGTCAATATCGATCGGCATAATCAGCTCTTAAATGTGAATGTTCACCGCAGAGGCGCAGAGGCCGCAGAGTTACTTTTCTTTTTTTGTTTTTCGTTGAGGGGCCGAAAAACAAAAAGGAACATCTGCCTAATTACCCCTTAAAGTTGTTCACAATCCGCACTATACCATCCCGCATAACAGGCACATGCATCTAAACGGTTACCAAGTGGCAAGCTTTTTCCTTTCTGTCCTCTCAACAGAAAGGAAAAAAACATGTCCCCTCTGCGTCCTCTGCGCCTCTGCGGTGAATACAGGTTTTTCAATCGACAATCAACAATCGTCAATCAACAATCCAAAGGGTCACTGCTTGTCTTTCCCCCCGCAGATATAGCACCCTGTTTCCTGCAACTGCTGGGTTATTACTTTAGCCCCGCATTCGGGACAATTCGTTCGATAGGGCTTCCGGTAGCCTTCTCCCTCCAACTCATCTTCCGTTCCCTGCCAACCGCATATATAACATCCCTTGCTTAACAACTCTTTCCTTACAACTTGCCTGCCGCAGGCAGGACATACCACCCAGTACAGGCTCCTCCCCTTCTTTTCGGCCTCATCTCTTGCTTCATCCACCACTTTCTTGAAAACAGTTCCAAAAACCATAAGTCTGTCCAAACGGCTATTAGTGATTACTCACCGCAGAGACGCAGAGGACGCAGAGGGTACTTCTTTTTTTGTTTTTCGGTGATCCCGCTGAAAAAAGCGGGACTTCCAGGACAACGAAAAACAAAAAGGAACATCTGCCTGACTACCCCTTCAGGTTGTTTATAATTCGCACTATACCATCCCGTATAACAGGCATTAATTTGTTGACGTCCATCGCGGTTCGATTGTTTCAATCTCATGAAGGGATTAGGTCTTTTCCTTTCTGTCCTCTCAACAGAAAGGAAAAAATATGTTCTCTCTGCGTCCTCTGCGCCTCTGCGGTGAATACAGTTTTTCAATCGACAATCAACAATCATCAATCCAAAGGGCTACCCACTGACCACTTCCTGTGCCTTTGCCTTTGCGCTGATCCACCCGCACCATGGACAGCCGGTGGTGATAAGGCCTTCAACCGGGACTCTTTTTTCACATTGCGGGCAGTTCTCTTTTGCTACTATGGCTTCGTTCCATACAGGCATTTCCAGGTTGGTCCCTGAGGGGAATTCCAGACCATATTTGGCAGCGGTTTCAAAGGACGCTAAAGTGGCCCTGATCTTGACACCGAGTAATTCAACCCCGGCGACAGATACGGCAATATCGGCGTTTATCACCAGACCCTTATCAAGAATCCTGTCTATGACATCGGCCAATCCACCGCCATTATCATCAATACGGGATGGTTCTATCGCCATTATCATCCTCCTTCAAGCCGGGTAGGGGTATCCCGGGCAACATAACTATTTTGGTAATTCTTCACGGGTTTGATCTCATTCCAATGTAAAAAATGGGGGGGGAGAGGGGAATGGGGTTGAAATTGGTACGGGTCTCGGGGTGTCCGGGGCATATCTTAAAGCCTTCCAACACGCCTCCGTCGCTTCCGGGTAGAGGCTTCTGATTAGTGCTAATTCAATGTAATTTCCAAGATTCCGTTAGTAAATATTTTTCCGATTATGCCCTTGCAAATTCGAGGCAGTTCAACGTCTTTATAATAGGCTAACTTTCCGCCCAATGCAGATATACTCAAAATATCTTCGTATAAGTCGAGCGCTACATCCTCTTCATTGGCGCCGGGTAACTCCGCAACCACGCGCATCTTATTCTTTCCGATAAATATATCGACAAGCATGTTTTTCATATCCATGCCGATTTGCCTTTCATTTACCATGAAACCTCACCTCCTCCCCTCGACATCATATCCGGAATCTATCTGCTTTCCGCTGATTCGTATTCCCGTTCAGAAACTCAATCTTTTTTTCCTTTCTATTCCTCACTCTCTTCCGTATCGATACGCTTACGCATCCTGACCCGCTTAAACTCTAATATATTCCCCTCTTCATCTAACCGGGTATCATAAGCGGCCAATATGTCCATCCCTTCGGGTATGGAATGCTTTTCCACCACCTCAAGGGATACCAGCCATTCATTCCCTTCCTTCGTCGCTTGAATGGTTGATGAAATCTCCAAACCGATAAGCGCCTTTAACTCAGACCGCCCCTTCTTCACAATTTCTGCCATCCCTATAGCCATTTTTCCTCCTCCTTCGTCCTCTTATTAAATTTAGAGTGTAACTACCCGTCTTCCTTCATTTTCCTGATCGTTTCAAGCTGTTCCATTAAACGACTTTCCTCTTTCTCATACTCCTCTTCGCTAATCTCTTCCATTTCATACCGCATCTGTAGATGGAGCAACCCCTCATGAACCTTGGATTCATCAGTCATTTCCTGATAGGCAGCCTCCCTGAGCTTCTTCGCCAGCCAAACAGTTAACTTCAGAGGTGAAAACAGTATGTCATCTACTATTAAGGCCATTGCAATTGACTATTGAATATTGACTATTGATTTACCACTGATCACTGACCACTAACCACTGTCCACTGTCGTTTCACCATTTCACCACAATCTCGACGAAATTACACGGGGGTATGGGTCCTACATATTTGAGTTTCATCTTGCCGTCGTACATGGCGGTCACCTTTTCTACGGCCAGGTCAAACGTCGCTTCCTTTTTTGTTTCCACCAAAAAAGCGGCGTTGGTGATCATCTGATCCCCAAACGCGTTGTTCAGTTTTCGCTCGACCCAGAGCCCTTCAAGGGGGTTCAGGATGGCCTGCTCTTCCTGCCTCTTCCATGCTTCAAGGGCCTTTTTGACCATTTCCCCTAAGCGGACCTGGTCCCGCTGGACCCCGCCTCGCCGCTTTGCCAGGCGATCCCTCAGCCGGGCTATTTCGCTGTGGGTTTCCACGATTTCCTGGAAAACGGGCTTCATATCCTTGCACAGGGCCTTGAGGCCCAATTCAATTTTATCCCGCATATAGCTGAGGGATTCTTTCAGTTCCTGATACCTGGCCTTCAGGAGTTTTTCCCGGATCAGGCCAATCCCCTCGCCAACCGTACCGAAGCGAACGGGCAACATGGCATATTGTTTCATCACCGCTTCCATAACCTTCTGATGGGCCATGGTGTTGACCCTGCTAACGGAATACTTGAAAACGGGAGAGAGGCTGATAACGGCCCCTATGTCCCTGTAACATACAGTATAGACCTCATTCCCCTCGTCCCCGATCCCGATCGGACCAAAGCTCTTTTCTTCGTTAGTGGCCACAATGGCGTATAGGTATTGTCCGTCTTTGCTCATGGTGTTATGTCCGATGTCCAATGTCCGATGTCCAAAATCCAATGATTACTCACCGCAGAGACGCCCCAGTACGATCTTCCGGACCTACGGGGTAAACAGAGGACGCAGAGGGTACTTCTTTTTTTGTTTTTCGTTGAGAGGACGAAAAACAAAAAGAAAGATCTCGTTGACTATCCCTTTACGTTGTTTACAATTCGCACTATTCCATCCCGCATAACAGGCATATTGCATCTGAAAGGTTACCAAGTGGCAGGCTTTTTCTTTTCTGTCCTCTCAGCAGAAAGGAAAACTTATTGTCTCTCTGCGTTCTCTGCGCCTCTGCGGTGAACACTTCCCAAAATCCTACATCGTTGCCTGCTGCGCCACTGGCCTGACACTTATCCACTCCCTTACATCTGCCTCCTTAAACGAACACCGATCTTCCTGGCAGTATTCAGTGAGCATTTGATAAGCCTTTGTTATCTCCTCAAACCTCTCCTGTGCCTCCGAATCACCCGGAAATTTGTCCGGGTGAAATTTCTTGGTCAGACCCCAGTAGGTATCCCTGATTTCAACAGGAGCAAATTCCTTACTTAGACCTAACATTTCTCTGGCCTGGTTCAACTCTGCAAACTCAATCTTTGTGATCTCGAATGTACTGAAGCTGTAAGGGGGAAGAGGACCTACGATTCGGAAATTTATCGTGTCCTGAAAATGGCTATCCAGTTCCTCCACCTTTCTTTCAAACTCTGTCTGCTGATCTTTATTGATCAGGAACGCTGTATTCACAATCATGGAATCATCCATCATAGCGTGAGTACAATGGTCCTCTGCCTCCTTTTTGAGGACATCCAAAATAAGAGAAGCACATTCTTCTTTTCTCTTATCTAAGGATTCCTTAACCAGTCTGCCGACGCTTATTTTGATTTCAAACACCTCGTCCGGCGCTTTTGATACTGCCTCTTCCTTTAATCTCTTGATCCCTTCTTCTTCTCCTATTTCCTTCAAAACCGTCTCTAAGTCGCTCCAAACGGCCGCCACGTTCAGCTCTATCTTACCTTCCATCTGCTTGAGGTTTTCGCTGATCGAACCATACCCGTTTTCCAAAACCCTCTTGAGTTCTTCTTCTCCTTCAATCATGGTCCCGAATTTCACCGGGATAATATGACTACCTTTCATTACTCTTTCAATGACAGCTTGATAAACGGCCAGATTAAGGATGAGGGTCTCCTTGGGGAGGGAGTCAAACTCTGTGAACGGCAGATCGCTGACCACGGCAGCGACATCCTGGTAAGGAAAGATGCTGACTTCTCCCCGGTCAATACCCATGAAACCTAAACTTTGGCGTTCATTTGTACTGACAAAACCATAGATGAATTTTCCGTCTCCCATTATTTTTTCTCCAATGTTTCGTATTTTTTCACCGCCCGCTTCGCTCGAGACGCCCCAGTACGATCTTCCGGACCTACGGGGTAAACAGAGGACGCAGAGGGTACTTATTTTTTAACGTCTATCACGATGCGATTGTTTCAATATTATGAAGGCATTAGGTCTTTTCCTTTCTGTCCTCTCAACAGAAAGGAAAAAAACATGTTCCCTCTGCGTCCTTTGCGCCTCTGCGGTGAATACTGCCCTGCGTCCTTTGCGTCTTGCGGTGAATAATGACTAATGACCAATATCCGCGGATATTGCTTTTTGAAAGTGTTTGTCCGAAATCTTGAAATCAGAGTAGTCTTCTTTCCCGCTCTCGATAAATTCTCTTATGGCCATCATAGCGGCCTTTCTGCAAACCGATTCTATGTCCGAACCTACAAGGCCCTCTGTAGCCTTGGCTAAGGACTTGGGGTCAACGTCCGGGGCCAGGGGTTTGCCTCTTGTGTGGACCTTGAATATCTCAAGCCTTGTCTCCTGGTCAGGGATAGGAAGCTCTAAATGAAAATCAAACCTGCCGGCCCTCAGTAATGCCTGGTCGATGATGTCAAGCCGGTTGGTGGCAGCTAAAACAACGATCCCTTTCAGCTCTTCAATGCCATCTAATTCGGTAAGAAACTGGCTGATGACTCTATCGACCACGTGGGATGCAGCCTCCGAACCCCTTCTCGGAACCACACTGTCTATCTCGTCGAAAAATATGATGCAGGGAGATGCCTGTTTGGCCTTCTTAAAGACCTCGCGGACGCCTTTCTCACTCTCTCCAACCCACTTGGAAAGGAGTTCAGGCCCCTTGACAGAGATGAAATTCACCTCTGATTCCGAGGCCACTGCCTTGGCAAGAAGGGTCTTCCCTGTTCCGGGCGGCCCGTAGAGGAGTATCCCCTTGGAGGGGCTTGTATTGGCGTGTTCAAATAATTTACCATATTTCAGGGGCCATTCAATGGTCTCCATCAAGATCCTTTTTACTTCAGCAAGACCTCCGACATCGTCCCACTTTACATCCGGAATTTCTGTAAAAACCTCCCTGATGGCCGAAGGCTCCACTTCCTTCAGGGCTTCCAGAAAATCATCCATGGTAACCTGAAGCTTCATCAGCGTATCGTAAGGAATCTCCGCCATTTCAAAGTCAATGACAGGAAAGATCTTTCTCAGTGTGGTCATCGCTGCTTCACGGGAAAGGGCCTCGAGATCGGCCCCCACAAACCCATGGGTGATCTCTGACAGGCGAACGAGATCCACATCTTCGGCCAGGGGCATACCCCTCGTGTGTATATTCAGGATGTCGAGCCGGCCGTTTTTGTCCGGGATGCTGATCTGGATCTCACGGTCAAAACGGCCCGGTCTTCGCAGGGCCGGATCAAGGACATTGGGGATATTGGTGGCACCTATCACGATGACCTGCCCTCTTGAAGACAGCCCGTCCAGCAAGGCCAGAAGCTGGGCCACCACCCTTTTCTCTACCTGCTTTTCGCCGCCCATCTCCTCACGCTTCGGGGCAATGGCGTCAATCTCGTCCAGGAATATGATGCTGGGTGCATGGGCCGTGGCATCTTCAAATATCTTCCTTACGTTGGCCTCGCTCTGGCCGTAAAACTTGTCCATAATCTCGGGACCGCTGATCTGCGCAAAGTATGCATCTGTCTCATTGGCGACGGCCCGGGCAATCAGGGTCTTGCCGCATCCGGGAGGACCGTGGAGAAGAACGCCCTTGGGCGGATCAATACCGAGGCGTTCAAAGATCTGGGGGTATTTCAGGGGGAGTTCTATCATCTCACGGATACGCCTGATCTCTTTGCCAAGGCCCCCGATATCCTCATACGCTATCCTGGTCTTAGCCTCTCCGGGCTCACCCTTCTCCTGGATCTTCATAACGGTCTTGGGCTGGATCATCACCACGCCCGAAGGCCTGGTGGATACGACACTGAAGTCCTGGGTCCTGGTCCCGAAAAGCCTTGCCCTTACCGTATCCCCCTCCACAAGAGGCAAGCCCTCTAAGAGGCTCCCGATATACCTGGCATCATGAGAACGCATCACGGTTAAAGGCGCGACAACGATGCTCTGAGCCGGGCTGAACTCCATCTTCTTGACAGACACCTTTTCATCAATACCGGTCTTGGCGTTGTCGCGGGTGATACCGTCTGATCGAATCAACCCCTTGCCACGATCCTCCATATAGGCGGGCAGGACCTTGGCCACGGTTTCCCTCTTTCCCGTGATCGCCACTACATCCCCTACCTCGACTCCAATTTTCTTGAAGTCAGCAGGATCAAACCGGACAATCCCCCGGCCCACATCCTTGGTTCCAGCCTCGGCAACCTTCAGGGTAAGGGGTTTAGGGATTTTTGCCTTTTTTGTCTTTTTGTCGGAAGTCATAATTCATTACCCCGTTTTGTATCTGTTCATCCCGCCTGTTGGCGGGACTAGAGACGCAAAGAGAAACTGCTCAATTTATTTAGCTGTATTAATATTCGGTTATGTCAATTTATGGATGGCTATCTCTTTTGTTTTTCGGCCTCTCACCGAAAAACAAAAAAAGAAGTAACCTCTGCGTCCTCTGCGCCTCTGCGGTGAATACAGGTTTTTCAATCGACTATCATCAATCGACAATCATCAATCCAATCACCATTTCATCTCAATATTCACAAAATTGAACGGGGGGGCCGGTCCCACATACTTGAAGTGGGCCTGATCCTTGTATTTTTCAGCCACATCTTCCACGAGGTAATCAAATTGCTTTTCCCTGGTCCTGTCGATCAGAAAAACGGCATTGAGAAACATATCATCGCCAACAAGATCATTCCTGCGGATATCCAGGGCTACCCTTTTGAATTGATTTAAGATCTTATCCCCCTCATGGGCCTTCTTTTCCTCTAAGGAGGCCTTCACTGCCTTGCCTAAGGCTATCTTTTCTCCGGTGTCATGATCACCCGATTGCTCTTCGGCCATCCTTTTGCTCTCCTTCACCTGGGGGTCCTGGTCGGCAATTTCAGTAAAAACCTTTTGCATGTTTGTCCACCGGCCCTTAAGGCCTAATTCCACCTTATTGTCCATGTCTCTCAGCATCCCTTTAAATTCTCCGTACCGTCTCCTCAAAAACGTACGAATCTCTTCAGCGCTGTTTGCAATGGTGCAAAACCTTAAAGGCAACACTGTGTAGTCCTTCATTACCTCTTCGATGACCTTCTCGTGGGCAGTGAGGTTCTCAGGATTAATTACGTATTTGGTTACCACAGAGCTGCTTATGACCGCGCTGATGTCGTTAAGTCCTATGGTTGAAACAATATCACCCCTTTTACCAATCCCTATTGGTCCAAAATTTCGTCCTTCATTGCCGCCGATGATGCAGTAGATATACTTCCCCTCTTTGGCCATAATGATCTCAGTCCCTCCAATAAATCCAACGCGTTAATAATTAACCTTCATGACCTTTATCCCACCCTTCGGTCTGGTCTTTATCGAGTGTGAATCGGCAGCGCTCTTCGATCTCGTTATTCCCTCTTCCGCCTCCAGTTCCGCAACTCTCTGAATTATCTCCGCAATTCTCTTTTCAACGACCTCCTTTCTATTATTTACGCTGATCAATTCTCTTTGAGAAAGGGCTAAATTGTTCTTCAGAAGATAAAGCTCCGCGTCATTGGACCTCTCCGCCTTGGGGAGGGAGCGGTGTTTCATACTCATCAGGGTCTTTATGGAACTAAGCGACTTAAGCTCTCTTTTCATGGGATCCTCCGTGGCCTCATAATGCAGCCTTATTTTTATGAACCGTCTTGAGGGAAGTCTTCGGCTTTCTCTTTCCCCCCCCATTTTCCCCCTGACATACCTTGTCAATCAACCCCGAGATGACTTCCCTTGTCCTTGACTGGCTCCCTACCGTGCCGATCCGGCTGGTCTCGGATGCAAGGATATCCATACAGATCTGCCTGAAAACCGGATCATCCCTGTCCACAGAGGCATGACGCACCGCAAGTGTCTTTGCTATCATGATGGAGCCTCTGACGGTTGGGGCAAACTCGTAGGAATCCGAATCTCTCAGGCCCCTTACGATTTTGATGATCTTGGCTGCGTCAGCATTGGCAAGACCCGATTTATACTGGGTAATCTGCACCTCTGTCTCCTCATCAAAATGGTCGAGATCCAGGGTGATCATCCTGTCGCGCAGGGCGTCCTGGCTCCGGTGCACCCCTGCATATTCCTCCGGGTTGCTGGTAAAGATAGCCGTGAAGTCAGGATGTACATTCAGATAGTTGCCATCGCGATGGCTCGGGGCCGGCAGATCGAGCATCCTCTCCTGGAGGACCGATAAGAGGACGTTATTGGCCTCGGGTCTTGATCGGGTAAACTCGTCGTAAATAAGTGTGAACCCGTTTCTGCAGGCAATGGTGAGGCGGTTGTCCGCCCATCTTTTATTCATATCCTCCTCAGTCTTGAGAACAGTGTGGATGTAATTATCCACCACCTTGCGGGACCGAAAACCGGTTTCCCCGCCCACCAGGTCAGACGTGGAAAATTCCTCGTCCCCGTGGATCATGATCATCGGTCGTCCGATCATGGCTGCCACATGCATGGCCAATGTGGTTTTCCCGGTCCCGGAGATCCCGCGAAAATGGATCGGGAAACCGGCATTGATATAAGCCAGTGCCCTCTCGGTGACGTCCTTCACATATGGTGTTTCTACGAAATTTGGCATCGAGCGAGGCTCAAGAACCGTTGTGTTATCATTTATGGGCATAAATTTCTCCTTTCTTCTTCAACAGCAATGGTTAAATACTTGCTCGCCTCTAGCGAGTCCAAAGTCAAACGACCGAATTCCAATGACGCTCTGGATTGATGATTGTCGATTGAAAAACCCCCAACCCGTAACCAATGACTAATGACGTCCCAAAGGGACCAATGACGGCCGAAGGCCCTAATGACCAATGACTAATCACGATTAACCACCCCTTTGCCTCCGCACGTCAGACAGGGAAGATATTCGCCAGGCATCAATCCTCTCCCTTTGCACCCGGGGCATGTTTCTGTTGGCTCCTTTATGCTGACCATTCCTTTACCGCCACAAACCGTGCAGACCAGACGACGCTGAAGGTGAACCCCTGTGCCCTTACAATATGCGCACACCCTGACAGGTCCATGGATAGTTACCTGGCCAGCACCGCCGCAGACCTGACAGACCGATTGTCTGTACAGGAGCTCAAACGGATCAACACCTTTTCCCTGGCAAAAGGCACAGGCGGCAGTGACCTTCCCTTTCTCTCCTTTCAATATTTCAGTATTCATTATATTATTTGCCCCCGTTATTTGATCCCTGTTTAGAGCAAAAAATGCTGATTTTTAAGCGTTAAGACCGGGCATAAGAGCAATTGAATATTGAATATTGAGAATTGAGTATTGAAGAGTACGTCCCAAAATCATCAATCAAATTGCCCGGTCTCCACACACATCAAGCCTGTTTAGACAGCATAATAGGTTGAATCCTCTTTTGTTACTTCGTCGTCATCAAGGAGTTCTCTCATAACGGGAATCAGGGACCTCCAGCTTTCAATACCGAGGACGTCCGCAATCTCGACCATCCTCAGACCATCGGGGTTGTCTTCAAGGATCCCTACGATCTCACCCCCAAGGTCATCTTCTTCAGACTCTTCTTCCTCGGCGATCTGTTCTCCCGGTTCCATTTCCTCAGGCTCTTCTTCCTCGATAGCCTCTTCAACGGTTTTGACCTCTTTTTTGGCTTCCACCTTTACCGGAGCAGTAATCACTGCCTTTTTCTCAGCAGAACGTATGGCCGACAAAATTTCATTCCAGGCCTCAGCCGCTTCCGAGCGATCCTTATTGAACTCTCCCAAAAGTTCAGCAACATTTGTGGACAACTCGGCCTTGAATACCACTGCCGTCTCTTTATGGGCCTTGTCGAATTCCACCAGCAGTTCCTGGGCCTTCTCCTTCAGATCGGTAATGTAGTCTCTCCTCTCGGCTATCTCCGCCTGATCCTCTGTCTTGCGCTCCGCCTCTGCAGCATCCAGATCAGACTTGAATTGATTCAGGAACGCCCTCAATTCCCTGGCCATCCCCTCATGGGCCTTGTCGAATTCCTTCAGCAGTTCCTGGGCCTTCTCCTTCAGATCGGTAATGTAGTCTCTCCTCTCGGCTATCTCCGCCTGATCCTCTGTCTTACGCTCCGCCTCTGCAGCATCCAGATCAGACTTGAATTGATTCAGGAACGCCCTCAATTCCTTGGCCATCTCCTCATGGGCCTTATCGAATTCCTTCAGCAGTTCCTGGGCCTTCTCATTCAGATCGGTAATGTAGTCTCTCCTCTCGGCTATCTCCGCCTGATCCTCTGTCTTACGCTCCGCCTCTGCAGCATCCAGATCAGACTTAAATTGATTCAGGAACGCCCTCAATTCCTTGGCCATCTCCTCATGGGCCTTATCGAATTCCTTCAGCAGTTCCTGGGCCTTCTCCTTCAGTTCTGTAATGTAGTCCCTCCTATCGGCTATCTCTTCCTGATCGTTTGTCTTGCGTTCTGCCTCTGAAGCATCCAGATCAGATTTGAATTGGTCCAGAGCAGACCTCAGCTGCTCGGCCATCTCGTTGAGATCCTCCTGGGTCGTGCTCTTGCGATCGGCCTCCGAAGCTTCCAGATTAGACTTAAATATCTCCAGATCAGTTCTCAGCTGGTTAGCCATTTCCCTGAGATCCGCCTGAGTGGCGTTCTTACGTTCCGCGTCCGCGGCCTTCATGGCCACCACCCCTTCCATCCTCTCCTCATAGGCATTGGAAATCTCTTCCGCTAATCGTCTCATATCATCTGCCAACATTTTTCTACCTCCTTAAATCGATGATCTTAAAGACATGCTTGAGATTTTCACTGCCTGATGAGGGGGTAAATCTACGCCCCGATCTTGTCCTCAAGGATATCCTGTGGGTTCCTGTTAGCGAATCTGCTGTGAGCACAAGAACTGCTCCTGCAGATTGGCATTTTGATTGGAGATTGCAGATTTCGGATTTCGGATTGAAAAAACTTTAATCTACAACTCGCAACTAACTAATGACTAATGACGGCCACAGGCCAAATCACGACCGAAGGCCTAATGACTAACACTCGCCAACGATTGCCACTGGCCCTGGACCCTGGTCCTGACCACGTCAAAGTCATCCAATATCTTAGTCAAATCAGCATCACGATCGCTCTGCTGGACCCTGAGGGACTTGATCATGACCCTGAAGTCTTTTACCCTGACCTCTTCTCCTTTTTCCAAGAGATTCCTGAGGGCAACCCTCAGATCCTCCTGCTCGATCTGCAACCGTTTCATAGCCTTGATTATTCTCTTCTCGCGCTCTTTCTGACGTCGTGAGATATCTTCCTTAATGGCCGCCATATCTCCCAGGGTTGAGCTGCTCCCGCCGAGAACGATCTTCCTGAGCCGCCCGACCATCTCCTCCTCTTCCTCCTGGAAGATCTTGAGTCCCTGTCTTGCCTCTTCCTCACTCTCATGGCGGCGTTCGATCACATCACCGATCATGCGGTCGAAGTCCTTTTTCCTGAGGCTTTCCGCTTTAGCGAGATTATCCCTCAGACGGGCTATCATATCTTCGAGTTCCATCTGAAAGCTCTTGAGGAAAGAATACGCCTGGTCCATCAAACCATTCACCGTCCTCACGCGCATCTCATAAGAATCGATAATGCTGTTGGCAAGCGCCCTTAGATCTTCTCCGGTTCCCACTTTTTTACCCCCGAGACTCGTCAAACCGTCAAATTGTTTCGACCTGTGCGGTTAGGCATTTCACCGCAGAGGCGCAGAGTTCGCAGAGGGTACTTCTTTTTTTTGTTTTCCCCTGATCCCGCTGAAAAAAGCGGGACTTGCAGGACAACGGAAAACAAAAAGGAACATCTCACTGAGTACCCCTTTAAGTTGTTTGCAATTCGCACCATATCATCCCGCATTAAAGGCACCCTAATTTCCTAACGTGCATTACTAATTGCCTGGTTGACTGTCATAAGAGATTAGTTTTTTCCTTTCTGTCCTCTCAACAGAAAGGAAACAAATATGTTCTCTCTGCGTGCTCTGCGCCTCTGCGGTGAACAATGTTCTCTCATAAAAAAACCGCAAATAACTCGGACAATTAAACTAACTTCTAATCGTAAGAAGGGAGTATTGTCAGACTTGTTTACGGTCTTTCAAAACAGTGTTGGAGATTTCAGATATGCTTAAGATTTACCTTTTGAAATCCTCAATATGTGGCAGAGGGGTTTGTGACGCCTCTACTTTCTCAAGGATATCTGGCAATCCCCCTTCGAGTTTGAGCAAATAAATTTACGCAGTTGCGGTGAGTCCTACGGCCTCGGCATACTTGAGATAGGTCTCAACACCGGCCACCACGACCCTTGCCTCTACGGCCAGAAGCTCAATACCTACCAGAGAAACCCTGACCCATGCATCGACCACAACACCCTTGTCCAGAATTCTGTCGACCACTTCAGCTAAACTTGAAGATGCCATTGCTTTTTCCATCGCCATATCAAAATCTCCTTTTTCTTTTTCGGGTTATGTTTTTGGTTTCCTGTTGCCATCCCTGTTCTGCGGTCAACTAACCACTACGCAGTTGCGGTGAGTCCTACGGCCTCGGCATACTTGAGATAAGTCTCAACACCGGCTACCACGACCCTTGCCTCTACGGCCAGAAGCTCAATACCTACCAGAGAAACCCTGACCCATGCATCGACCACTACACCCTTGTCCAGAATCCTGTCGACAACTTCAGCTAAACTTGAAGATGCCATTGCTTTTTCCATCGCCATACTGTTCCACCTCCTTCCTTTGTTTAATTTTGGGAGACAATGCCCGGTTCGGCATTCTTCCCGTTGAGTGCCTGCTTGCACAGACGTACAAACTCACCGATATCAAAAGGCTTTTCCAAAAAAGCAAAAGCCCCGGCGTTTACGAGGCTTTCTCTGGTTTCCTTCATGGCGGAAACGGCTATTACTTTGACCCGGGAACCGTTTTCTCTCAGACGCTTGAGAACAGAGAGACCGCTCATGTCGGGGAGTAGGTAGTTGAGAATGATTAGATTTGTTTCCGGGAATTTTCTCATCTTCTCTAATGCCTTCTCCCCTGTTGTAGCGGAGTCAACTGTAAACCCTGCGTGTTCGAGCACGTTACCCATTATCCAAAGCACCTCTTCCGAATCCTCCACTATTAGAACTTCCGCCTTCTTGTCCATAACCTTCCATTTTTTCCCTTGGCAATTTTCTTGAGGGGATTGCGATATCGGCGTTGCTTATCTTCTTGCATCTTCTTCATGCATTTCTTATGCCAAAATGAGGCGAATTTCCTATCCGACTGGATTCATTACATTATCTGAAAATCAGGCCTCCGGAGACAAGAATTGGGAACAAGAAAAGGTAGGGCTTTTCCACCCTAATTAGGACATGAGTTCCATAGATTGGATGCTCGATACTGGATTCTGGATACTGGATTCTGGATTTTAGATACTGGATTCTTGATTCTGGATGGGGGTGCTGGTCATTCAGTTGTCATTCATTGTCATTCAATTGTCATTCGGTGGTCATTCGGTTGTCATTAGGCCTTCGGCCGTCATTGATTGTCATTCAATCGTCATTGGTTATTGGTTATTACTCACCGCAGAGGCGCAGAGGACGCAGAGACTGATTTTTTTTGTTTTCCGTTGAGAAGGACGGAAAACAAAAAGAGATAGCCATCCATAAAATTAACGTAACTGAATATTGATACGACTGACGTAACAGCTCAATAAATAGGGGTAAGTGCCTTTGCATATGAATACACTGGATTCCCGCTTTCGCGGGAATGACAGGTGCTTATCTCATTTCGTCATTCCCGCGAAAGCGGGAATCCATGTCCGTTACCCCTATTTATTGAGCTGTTACCGACTGACTAAATTGAGTGGTTTCTCTTTGCCGTTTTCTAATCCCGTCAGATCTTGCGGGGCCTCTCAACGGCAAAGAGAAAATCATTTATCTCTGCGCTCTTTGCGCCTTGCGGTGAATACAGGTTTTTCAATCGACAATCATCAATCGACAATCATCAATCCAGAGGGTTTGCAATATTAACTTGACACCTAACGGCGCTTTCGTTACGATCAATATGAAAAAAGGCTTTTATCACTTAATTTCGTGGAGCTGTAATATGCCAACCAGTCTTACATTTGATACCCTCGCTTATGTGAAAAAGCTGAAATCAGCAGGGGTCCCTGAAGCGCAGGCCGAAGTCCAGGCGGAAACTTTTGCTGAAATATTAGAAGAACGGATTGCCACCAAACAGGATCTTAAAGAACTTGAATTGACTTTAAAACATGACCTTGCGAATAATAAATCAGAGATTGTCAAATGGGTGGCAGGAATGTTAGTTGCCCAGGCAGCAATTGTAGCGACACTGGTTAAACTGCTATAATCTGACAAATTTTATCTTATACCCATCCTCCGATTTCAAGACTTCACACCATCTTTCATTTCTCTTTTTCCTCTCACCCCAGTACCCATCTTCCGGAGCTACGCGGCAAGCAGAGAGCACAGAGTGGATTAGTCATTAGGCTGCGCCGTCATTCATTGTCATTTGGCCTGCGGCCGTCATTTGGCTTCGCCGGCATTTGGCTTCGCCGTCATTCGGTTGTCATTTGGCTTCGCCGGCATATGGCTTCGCCGTCATTCGGTTGTCATTAGGCCTTCGGCCGTCATTGATTGTCATTCAATTGTCATTGGTTATTGGTTATTACTCACCGCAGAGGCGCCCCAGTACGATCTTCCGGACCTACGGGGTAAACAGAGGACGCAGAGACTGATTTTTTTTGTTTTCCGTTGATCCCGCTGAAAAAGCGGGACTTGCAGGAAAACGGAAAACAAAAAGAGATAGCCATCCATAAAATTAACGTAACTGAATATTGATACGACTGACGTAACAGCTCAATAAATAGGGGTAAGTGCCTTTGCATATGAATACACTGGATTCCCGCTTTCGC
>Ga0208902_1000479_pt1 | contig 20787 bp, 15 predicted proteins | sample AntAceMetag02UKH_FD_184767 | JGI IMG/M metagenome (GOLD analysis project Ga0208902, IMG submission 184767) | Saline lake microbial communities from Ace Lake, Antarctica - Antarctic Ace Lake Metagenome 02UKH (SPAdes) (version 2) | ecosystem: Environmental > Aquatic > Non-marine Saline and...
CAATATGGTATTAGGGTGAATTTTTGTCAATAGGTAAAAGTGGATTTTTATTTTTTAATTGGAATGATTGTTTTTTTATGGGAATGAAAATAATAAAAGGGATACTCCCGAAAGCCAGAATGGCTGCTATTTTATACGTAAGATCGTAGCCGATTTTCTCAATATAATATCCAACAAGAAGTATTATAAATGATCGGATAATGAAACTGGAAGTCATATACATGCCATTTGCAAAAGCGGGTATATGGGAATTGAAATCCTGAATCAATGCTAGAATAACCGGACCAGAAGAAAACAAGAAGAAGCCTAATACGGCAAGAATTGGTATAATAAACTTATCATCAGCTACAATTAATAACCACATCAGAAGTGGACAGGCAAGACTTGCAATAAGTAGGGTCTTCTTCTTGCCAATTTTATCAGAAACAGGGCCGGCAAACAGGGTTCCCACAGCGCCTGAGAATTGTAGTACGGCGAGTGAAAAACTTGCTGAAATAATTGTTTTCCCTTGATCCACCAAATATACAGGTAGATAGAATGTAACAGCGACATTTATTGCTGTCCTAAAAAACAAGAATCCACCCAGCAATGTTAGCAGCGGGATTAATTCCTTGATTGCGGTGCTTGTCCGCACCCTGATTTGCTTTTGAACCGCGTCCTTATCAACAACAAAATCTTTCAATTTTACATAAAGCACAAATGAAGCTGCCAGGCCGAAAGGTATTAGTCGCCAGGTTCCTTCAATACCCCAGATAGTAACTGCACCGGTTATGATTAATGGTCCTAAAGTTCTGGAAAGTTCTCCCCCTAACATGTAGTAGCTCATTCCCCTGCCAGTTTTATTGGCTGACAGGTTCTTGATTAACACCGGGGAAGGGATATGAAACAGGGTTGAGCTGATACCCATAACAAAGACCATAATAGCCAGTACCGTATAGCTTGGAGCGATTCCGATGAGGCTCATAATAACTGCAGTTATTCCCGGTGCAAAAATAACGAAATATTTAACACTAATTTGATCTACCAGTAACCCTAAAAAAGGGTTAAATAACGAGGGTGAATTCTTGATGACATCGAGCATTCCTGCCAAAGGGAGAGAGAAACCGAGTTTACCAACGAGAAGAGGAATCATTGGGGCTAAGAAAGATGAATATACATCATGGAACAGGTGTCCGAATGATATAGCAAGTATTTTCCCGGATTGAAACTTTTTCAATGTAAAAACCTTTAATAAAAGAGAAAATTTGAACGTCGTTCGTTTTGGTGATTCTGGTTATCGATATATATTTCAAATGGTGAACATATGACCAAAATAATTATTTTACTGGGAATAAGCAAACTCCTTACGTTTAATTCATAGATAGTTCCTGTTTTTTTTGCTTTCCAGCATTTTAGCGAGGGTTATAGCCGCAGAACCTCCGCCAACAACTATGATACTCAAATTTTTCCATCAAACTATTTTTTGTTTTTCATGCTGATATGGTCACGGATTTCACCCCTAGCCCACTCAGATTTTATTTTTTTATAATTATCCTTAATCATTTTAATTGATTCATAAATTGGGATATCATCAATTAATAGGCATACAAATTTCTTACGAATTTGTTTAAGATTGGGTCCGTAAACTTTTGATACAGCAGTATTCACCCCATATTTCTGAAGCATTCCCGATACACTTTTCGCTTTTTCAGGATCAGCATGCACATCAATATCCTCTTCTTTAGTTGAATTAACTACTCTTTGTATCAAGATAGAATTGTTCTCGGTTATAGAATATATATCAAAAAACCTGGAATCACCAAAGTGTCTGCTCATGAAAGTTTTTCCATTATCGGTTGCTAAAGCAGCCGTAATAATAAATTCTTTTTTTTCCTCTTCTCCACCCAGCATAGTTCTGTCCTTATATTGAATATAAATATGATTATAATAGTAGTAATAATAACAGAATAATGAACATATGTCCAAAAGTCAACACTCTTATCAATAAAATATGATGAGAGAAAGTTGAGAGTTACTGGTGCAATTTATGCGAAAGATAGGTATGGTATAAAGTGTTTTGTATAGAATACGCAGGATACCATCAGGGATCCTGATGCAGATATAAAAATCCTTACGGGTCTGGTTGAGAGCCATTTTATGGCCGGAGCTTCCGGTGGGAGAAAATCAATTTGCCCGGGGCTGATAGGGGAAGCTGGAACATTTATTTTTCATGGACCGGAAATGCTTGATGATCCGAAATCCACTGACCTTGTACTTGCTGGTAATCCTTGTCATGAAGAGGCCTTGGAAGTGGCAAAAGCTGCTGGAGCAGATTTTATAGTAAACGTTACATTAGACAGTGCCTTTGCAGTTTCCGGTGTATTCGCAGGAGAGCTGGAAGCTGCTCACACAGCAGCTGTTGAGCAGGTCATAAAACATATCGGTGTTTCTTTTGAAAAGAGCTATGATGTGGTTATTTCTCATGCCGGGTTTGTAATTCTTGCAGCTGAGAATATTGATTCAGCTCATCCTGTAGATGCTCTGACCTATCGAACAACTCTGCAGTTGTTGAAACTGCTGGGTGCAGAAAAGTTTATGAAATTGATAAAATCTCCTGATTGGGTATTTATTCCTGAGCTGTCTGTATGTGTTTTACTTGACGATCCGTATGGGATTCCAGTCAGGAAATAGTGAAGTGAATAGGATCAGCAACAATGACCAATGAGAGTATTATAGGATCTGTTCGGAATACTTTTTAAAATTACAAAAACAGAAAGAAACAAGAAACAGAAAAAATTGCCGGTCTTCTTGTAGAAAAACTTCGTAGAAGCATAGAAGATTATCCTTTCAAAAGCATTGCAATAGGAAGTTGCATCATATACTTGCCCTTTTTAGATACTTCGTGCATGCTGTATCTAAACAAAATAATCACATTTGATGAGGAGAAACCGGATGGGAAAGCAGCTGGCATTTGACGTAGAAAAATATTTAGAGGAACAGACTTCCGCAATCAGGGAGCGTGTCGCCCAATCTGATAATAAACTCTATCTCGAATTTGGGGGGAAACTTGTTTTTGATTATCATGCAGCCAGAGTTCTTCCGGGATTTGACCCGAACGTAAAGATGAAACTTCTCCAGAAGTTGAAAGATCAGGCTGAAATTATTCTTTGTATCTATGCAGGGCATATAGATCAACGAAAAACACGGGCAGATTTTGGCATAACCTATGATGCCGATGCCATGAAGCTTATTGATGATATCAGGGGTTGGGGATTGGAAGTAAACTCAGTTGTCGTTACCCGGTATGAAGATCAACCATCAGTTAGACAATTTATTAACTCCCTCGAACGCAGGGGTATCCGTGTATATATCCATCGGGCAACTAAAGGTTATCCTACCGATATCGACTTAATTGTTAGTGATGACGGATACGGCATGAATCCCTATATTGAGACAACAAAACCACTTGTGGTAATTACCGGTCCCGGATCAAACAGCGGAAAGTTGGGTACGTGCCTCTCCCAGCTCTATCATGAACATAAGAGGGGTGTACCTGCTGGGTATGCGAAGTTTGAGAGTTTTCCCATTTGGAATATCCCGTTAAAACATCCGGTTAATATTGCGTATGAAGCTGCAACAGCAGACCTGAAAGATGTAAATCTTATTGATCCGTTTCATCTTGAAACATATGGTATGACTGCTATTAATTATAATCGTGATGTTGATGCATTTCCCCTGTTAAAGCGTATTCTTGAAAAGATTTCAGGGAGTACTTCTATGTATCAATCACCAACAGATATGGGAGTAAACCGTATTGGATTTGCAATTATTAATGATGATGTAGCCTGTGATGCTGCTAAGCAGGAGATTATTCGGCGAACATTCCGTTATGCCTGTGAATATATGATGGGTCTCGGTTCCAAAGAGACTGTGGATCGGGCAAAATTAATCATGCAGGATGTTGGATGTACAGAAGCTGATCGTCCGGTTGTCAGTGCTGCAGAAAAAGCTGCTGTGGAGGCTCAGAGTGATCCTGAGAAGGGGAATGGTGGAATTTACTGCGGTGCAGCAATTGAGCTCTCTGATGGAACTATAGTTAATGGGAAAAATTCACCGGTTATGCATGCTGCCGCTTCGGCTGTGCTGAATGCAATAAAGCGACTAGCAGGTTTGCCTGATAAGCTCCACCTTATTTCACCATCAATTATCGAATCAATTGCAGAAATGAAACGCGCAATAAAAGATTCTGCCATGGTCACTATGGACCTTGAGGAGACGCTTATTGCATTAGGTACATCAACAGCATCCAGCAGTGGGGCATATTTGGCAGTAAAGCAGTTGAAAAAGCTGAAAGGCTGTGAAATGCATTTAACTCATATGCCTTCACCGGGTGATGAGGCTGGGTTGAGAGATCTTGGTATTCATTTGACCAGTAACCCCCGATTTTCATCTGACAGACTGCATAGCATTTAGTTGTATACAGAGAAAACATGAGTATAGTGCTTTGGGATCGAAATTTGCGATAACGAGATTGCTGGTAGATATTCCGGGCATTATAATCATAGCCTTGCTGCCTTAAGAAAACCCTTTATAAACCGGTAATTATATTGTAAAGTGGTAGAAATCGAATTAAGGAGTACCTATAAAAATGAAACAAGAAAACAATATAGCTCACGTAATATGTCTTAACGGGGGAAGTTCCTCAATAAAAGTATCTGTGAAAAGTATAAATAATGGTGAAGTTGGGGCGGTAGCTGATTTTAATTGCCAGGGACTTGGTACTGGTGAAGGTTATATAGATGCAAAGTTTAATGGAATAAAGGAGAAGTGGGAAACTCCGATGGAAAACCACAAATCTGCACTTCATGCTCTTACAGAGATTATTTCTGAACGTTTCCCGGAGTTAAATATTGTTGCTGTGGGTCACCGGGTAGTCCATGGCGGATCCACTTTTACTCAGACTACCTTAATTGATGGGATTGATGGGGAAGTGGTTAAGTCTATTGAAAAATTTTCTTCTCTTGCCCCACTGCACAATCCTGCAAATTTACAGATTATAGAGGCTTCATTGAGTGATCCTGTCTTTGGCAGTGTTCCCAATGCGGCTATCTTTGATACACAGTTTCATGCTGAAATGCCTGATTACGCTAAGCTCTATGCAGTGCCGAAGAGTTGGATCAAAGAGTATGGTATTCAGCGCTATGGTTTTCATGGAGCTTCATATACCTATATAACTCAGCGGTTTTCAGAATTGAATAATATCAGTAGTGATGAAACCAATATTGTTATAGCACATATGGGTAATGGATGCTCAATGGCGAAAGTTGTTGCCGGAAAAGGAGCTGATACCTCCATGGGGACGACTCCATTGGAAGGACTTGTGATGGGTACCCGCAGTGGAGATATCGATCCGGGTGCACTTGAGTTGATGGCAAAGAATCTGAATACCGATATCACCGGAATCGTTAATATTCTAAACAAGAAATCGGGATTGTTCGGACTTTATGATAGAGGTGTGAAGGAGATGACTGTCATCCGTGAAGATGCAGTCAATGGTGATAAAGAAGCTGAACTTGTTATTGAAGTAGCTGCATACCGGGCCGCAAAGTATTTTTCCGGTTATCTGGGAACAATGAATGCCCCCAAAGGTATCATTTTCACCGGAGGAGTCGGCGAAAATGAAGGCTACTTCCGTCGGAAAGTCCTGGGTTTTATGAAGATGTTCAACTGGGTTTCTGATGAGAGTACGATTGATACCAGGAATGAAGAGGTTGTCTTTGCTGAGAGCCGTACTGTTCCAGGATTAAAGGCATGGGTTATTCCGACAGATGAAGAGAAAGTATTTGCCCTTGAAGCATTTCAATTTGTCGATACTGAGTAATTACCTCCTTTTTAACAGAGGCAAAGGAGATTGCCTATAATAGGGTATTAGCGAATATGCAGACCAGTCTGGAGCTGCTGATATCGGCGAAAAGCGTGAAATTGAAATTGCACTTAAAACACTGAAAGCCGGTGTTTTTTAAAAGTAAGTCTGTAATGTTTTCAAAAATCCGGGTATAAGTTCCTTCAGCCTTTTTCGATACCATGCTATGAGTGTTTTTTCCACTTGTTCAGAAGCAGCAGCTTTATTGATCTGGATTTCCATCACAAAATCATCAAGCAGTTGAACTCCATTTCTGCCGGAAAATTCCGAGATTTTTATGGTGTAATCTTGCCCCTGGAAATAGTGTCTCTCCCCATTTTTAAACTCTGGAGTAGAAATCAATTTTTGAGTTTGTACTTAAACGATTGCTTTCTCAATCCAGGATAGCGGCAATTTAAGCCGGGAATCTTCCCTGTTTCATTGAAAACATGATAGTATTGCTCATTAAAGGAGCATACTATTGGACATTTCAGCAATAAAGAATGAACTTAGAACTTTCGTTTCAGATCGTGAGTGGGAAAAATATCACACACCAAAGAACCTTGTTTCGGCATTTGCCGTTGAGGCCGCAGAATTACTGGAAATTTTTCAGTGGATGTCTGAGGACGAGCAGGAAAACTTGAAAGAACAGCCTGAAACTCTTGAACATATTAAGGAAGAGTTTGCTGACTGTATGAATTATTTGCTTCGATTTGCAGATGTGATGAATATTGATATTGAAAAGACACTCTGGGATAAAATTGAGAAAAATAAGCAAAAATATCCAGTTGAATCTTCCAAAGGTGATTATGTGAAGTATGATAAACGGAAGGAGCGTTGATGAGACACTCCAGTACCACCAAAAAAACTTCTATTTTGAAGAGAAGAATAGGGGCAGGATGCACTTGGCATATCCTGCTCTATGGTTATTGCCGGGCAATCCAATTCAGCAGTGAGTAACACCCGCTAAATGTATGTTTTTATATATGCTTCTGATAGAGCCAGACTACCTGATAAGGCTGCAGTGTGATTTTTAGAGGGTTACTGACTTGCCTTTTATAAACAATATTGGTAAAAAGATCCATTATGTTCATTCTCCGGCAAGATATTTCTTAAACCAGGAACTTTCCTGAGAAATATGGTTAGCTACCAAATCAAACATTAGTTGATACGTGGTTCCAATTGATTCAATATCCATCCAATTTCCGAGATTCTTATCAACTTGCAAATAATCAATGACTGAAAATCCATCATCTGATGAATAGGGGCAAAAAGGGAGAATGTGTATGGTATTAACTGCATCTCCAATAAACTCATTAAGAAATTGTGCGAGCGCCTGGAGCGGGGTGTCTGATTCTGGTAGTATGCTGTCTCCATACGTGATTAGTATTACGTCCTGCTCATTCAGCTCTCTACCTGAGTGATTGTGGACTGAAGCAGTTTGCAGTTCTGTAATTAATTGTGTAAATTGCTTCAGATAAGTATAAGCTGATGTTTGTCCATAAATAGCTGCCAGATCTTCCAGAATGTCATGAGGATCGTGAGTGAGGGAAGGTGATTTCCTAGCCGCCGCTTGACTCCCGTACTATTAATTCCGGTTTTAGGATTGTCTGCTATACCTCAATATCAGTATCAACCATCCAATTATTTGTTAATTTTGCAAGATAACCCTTTAGAGCCTCCATAGAGTAGTATCTTCGGGCTATTTTAAGATTACTTTCAACGGCACAATTTCTAAATTCAGTATCCTGAAAATATGTTACAGCTAAATCAGCTGCCTGCGTAATTGCTTTCGGATCAATCTTTACCAGCTGCTGATCATCTACTCCCGCAAGTGAGTTCCCAATAGAAATTACAGAGAAACCCTTATCGGCAATATCTGATACATATACCGGGTATTCATAGAGCATAATTGGCAGTTTTGCTTTTACTGCTTCCAGAAATTGATTTCCCCAACCTTCCCAGTATGATGGGTAGGTTACCATATCGGCTGCGGTATAGGTATCCCACAATGAGTATATTTTCTGATTGTTTTGGTCATTATTTCTTTCACTCGCTACCCGATCGCCAATGTATTTGAGATTAACTCCCAATTCGTCTGCTTTATGTACCAACCTTTTAAGATAGGTACCTGTAGCATCATCTTCTGCATATCCGGCAAGCAGCAGGATGATCTTGCTGCTTTCGGTAACCATTTGACCATTTTGAAGACGAGAACCAATGAGTTTCGGAAGTCGTTTATTCAATTCTGCAGCAAAATCAATCGCTCCCTCAATTCCTTTCCTTGCAACAACCCGGGTTGCCTGAAGCAGTACAATATCATTTTCTTTTATATTGAAAGAGGAGCGGAGATCTCTATTGTAGTCATCAATTTTCCAGGGATCTTCTGAGAAATCAAACACATTGGGTATAACCTGAGCATCAATACCTTTTCTTCGCAGCAGTTCCTTTTTCGCAAGGGAATTTATTACCGCATGACGAATTTTTTTTCCTCTCGGTGGAAGATAACTGTCGGCTAATTCCAGAGCAGTTCTACAGGTAAGACAAACTCCTTCAACACGTTCCCAATAAAAATCGTGATGATGCGCAAGCACTGGTATATTGTTTTTTTCTGCAGCTCTGTAGAGTGCCAAAGCTACTGAAGGATGTGCGGAAACCGACCAGACATTTTGTGCAACAATGGTATCAATGTTATATTTTTCAATCATATGATCTATAGATTTCTCAATTATATCGGCTTGTGTATAGAGCTCTGCAGCATATGTTTCGTTATCCGGATAATCAGTTAGTTTGACAAAGGTATTTTGGTATAATCGTTCACTTACCGGTAGATGGTGAAACATTTCCGGGATGAGTGTACCTTCTGCGGAACCCAAATCACCTCCGGCAAGAAAAACGGAATGTCCATCCTCTTCAAAGACTCTTTTCCATTTGTCCAGCTCCAGAGAAACTCCATCTGTTCCACCGACTTTATAGTGGAAAATAGCAATATTTCTTTTTTTCATGTAAAGCTCCATGCACTATGTTACCCTATAAAACAAACTATCGGAATAGGGCGTATTAACTCATCGTAAGAGACATCTCTTAATTAAAGGTAAGTATTAGGGTATATGAAAAAAAAGAAAAAATCTATAAAAATTATATGAAATATTTCAAAAAAAGTTTGACAAGTATTCATACGAGTGGTATAGTATCACTATGGATAAAAAAAGTACACTTCAGGAAATTTCCCGTATTTCCGGTGTCAGTGCAAGTACCGTCTCGCGTGTAATAAATCATCCTGAACTCGTGAAGACGGAAACGCTTTCCCAAGTCCTTGATGCTATCGATAAAAATAAGATGGACATATCTCTCTCCAGTACCAAGAGAAAACAGATTGTTGGGTTTACCTTTTCCGATGTACATTCATTGTTTACTTCAACCCTGGTGGGGGAGATTGTCAGTAAACTTGTAGAGACTCCATATCAACTGCTTCTTTTTAATATGGGATCCAGACAGAATGTGTACCACTATTTTAGGCAGCATCTTGATTATTTAAGTAAGATTGATGGACTTATTGTCAGTTCTGCAGTGTTGGATGATGATGGAGTCGCATTTTTTAGAAAAATGGGAATACCGATTGTATTGCTTCAAGCCCGATGTGAGCATGAGAAATCTATAAGTAATAATAATTTTCGGGGCGGCCAGGATGCTGCGCAATTTCTTATAAGCCGCGGCTATACAGATATTGGCTTTGTAAGTTGGAGTCCTCGTGATGAACATATTCACGACCGGTTTGAAGGGTTTTCCTCCTCTCTCAGGATGGCCGGATTCTCATTACCTGAATCCCGGCACTATTCTGAAGAACTTTCGATGGACGGCGGGTATAGAGCCACGAAACAGATTTTTACGGCAGACAACCCTCCGCAGGCATTGTTTTATGGGTGTGATTTTATGGCAGCTGGAGGTTTTCGATATTTTAGGGAACACAACATACGGATTCCTGAAGATGTTGGCATTATGGGGTTTGACAACCTGGAAATTGCCGAGACTATTGGTCTTACGACCCTTGACCAATTCATAGCAAAAAAATCTCAGATGGCAGTTGATTATCTTATCGCCCGGCTGAAAGGGGAAGAGTTGCATGACCAGATTGACGAGATATGCATAACTCCCCGCATAGTAGCCAGATCATCAACAAAATAAAGTTGGTTAATTTTCCTCATAAGAGGAATGAACAATAATGGAGGTAGTTTTATGAAAAAACCACTAAAAGTAATCATGATGATCGTGATTGTTTGTCTTGTTTCATCTTTTGTTTTAACCGCACAAGGAGAGGAGGAACAAGCAGGGCCAGTATCATTTGAGTTCTGGACGACTGAAACACAGTCAGATAGAATGGCAACAATTCAGGTATTGGTTGATACCTATGAGATCCTGAATCCGGATGTAAAGATTAATCTTGTACCTGTTGAAGAGGATGATATGGCCACACAGCTTCAGACAGCCTCAGCTGCCGGTAATCTCCCGGCACTTATTGAAATAGGTGCTGAAAATGCAGTCGCTTTTGGCTCTGATGGTTTAATGGATACGGTCAGGAACAGTGAATTAATTGACATGATTGGTGAGGAAGAATTTTATTCCGGTGCCTTGCGGTTGGTAGCGAGTGGAGCTGGTGAAAATTATGCCATACCATTTCATGGTTGGATTCAAGGTATCTGGTATCGGGCAGATTGGTTTGAAGAGGCTGGCCTGGAACCCCCAACAACCTGGGAGAATATTGAAAAGGCAGCTGAATACTTCTATAACCCCAAAGAGAATCAATATGGTATTCTCGTCGGAACCACAGCCGAGGGTTACACGGAGCAATGTTTTACTCAATTTGCGCTCTCTAATGGTGCGCAGCTGTTTGATAAAGACGGGAACCTGATTTTTAACTCTCCTGAAATGAGGGAAGCAGTAGAGTATTATGCTAAACTGGCACAATATAACCCTCCCGGCCCGCAAACATGGCGTGCACGTGATTATTATCTTCAGGGGAAAATGGCAATGTTCTTTTACTCCACCTACATAATGGATGACCTCTCTCTGCAGGAGAAGGCAGCTGGTTCCCTGACAGGAGAGAACTTCGAAGAGCTTGCAGGCTCTGATTTTGACCCTGATCTGGTAACACATACACAAATGGTTCCTCTCATTACTAACACAGATACTGCCGGATATGGCGTCATCGTAACTCTTGGCATTATTAACCAGCCAGATGCTGCTGCCGCAGATGCTGCCGTTGATTTTGCACGGTATCTCTATACACCTAATGCTTACATTACATTTTTACATATGGCTCCCGGTGGAATGAACCCTGTTTTGAAAGGGATTGCTTCCAATGAACGTTTCCAGAATGACCCGCAAGGAATATTCAAACACTACGGTGCTGACAAGATGTCAGAAATTAACACTGGTATGAATGATATTGTTACCTTTAGTATTGTTGATGGAAACAGGATAACCGATGCAAGCACCATTACTACAAAGCAGATCATTCCACAGATGCTTTATAAGGTAACGCAGGAAGGAATGGATATAGATGCTGCCATGAACTGGGCAGAGAGTGAAATGAAAAAGCTTATTGATTAATCTTTCTTTGAAAAAAGCTCAAATAGTACAGCGGTTCTTTACGAGCCGTTGTACTACTTTTCTCTTTATACTATGAGGTGATAGAGATGCGGCAAAGTCTCACATTGGAACAAAAAAAAGCCAGGTTAGGGGTACAGCTTGTTCTCCCTTCTGTTATTGTGATTGGATTGCTAATTATTTACCCCGTTGCCTATAATATGTATCTCAGTATGTTTAAAGTAAATCTTGTTGGGAGTAATACATTTATAGGCGCAAAAAACTATACAAATATTATTACCGATATCACCTTCTGGCAGTCAGTACTCACAACTTTTCTGTATGTTGTTTTCAGTACCTTTGGAACAACGCTGTTTGGGCTTATTGTTGCATTGGCAATGAATAAAAAGTTCCCTTTAAGGATGATAGTAAGAAGTATTATTATTCTTCCGTACGTTGCCCCGGTTATTGCAATAGTCTATGCATGGCAATTCTTTTTTGATCCAGTAAATGGGATATTTATTCATGTCGTGGTTGAAATGCTTGGACTCTACGATCAGCGTTTCAATCTGATAGGAACTCCTGAATATGCTATATGGGTCGCAATTATCTTCAGTATCTGGAAAAGTTTTCCCTTTACCTACCTCATGATTATTGCCCGGCTTCAAACAATAGATACCACATTATATGAAGCTGCGGAGATTGATGGGTGCAGCAGTTGGAAGAAATTTCTGCATATCACGTTTCCTGAACTCTATTTTGTTTTGGGCACATTAATTCTTCTCAGATTTGTTTGGAATTTTAATAAGTTTGAAGAAGTTTATCTTCTTACCGAAAATGTGAAAACCTTGCCTATCTATACCTACTTCAAAGCATTTACCGGTGTAATGGATTTAGGCCAGGGGTCAGCTTTAGCGGTAATTCAATTTGTGCTGTTAATAGGTCTTATTCTGGTATATGTGAAAAAGGTACTAAAATGGTAAAATTATTAAATATTTGTAAGAAATTTGGATTTTTTCTACTCATTGTGTTTATCGTACTTTTTTCTCTTTTCCCGTTTATTCAAATGCTTTCCACATCTCTAAAATATTCCTGGGATTGGGGCAATCCATCACTTATACCGGCAAAGATAAATATTGAGGCATACCAGGAACTGCTGGGATTGGGGCAAAAGAGCGTCGATCTCCCTGAATCAATACAGAATCTACTCGACGAGACTCCTGATATCACAGAGCAGCAGAGGGATGCTATCATTGCGAAGTATCTTGATACCGGGAGCGTTTTCCCTTTCGGTAAGTATTTTCTGAATTCAATTCTTTTTTCTTTAAGTGCCGCATCTGTTTCGTTACTCCTTGCGGTATTTGGTGCGTACTCAATAAGCCGGTTGAAATTTCGGGGAAGTACCCTCATAAGACGAGGTGTTTTATTTGTATATATGTTTGGCGGTATTCTGCTGTTGATTCCCCTCTATAAGATCTCAGTTGCCCTGGGACTGGCAGGAAGTGAAGAAGGTTCGGTATTTGCTCTTGTGATAATTTATGTAGTGCAGACATTACCTGTTTCGTTGTATATGCTTGGGAATTTTTTTAGGAGCATTCCCTATTCAATAGAAGAGGCTGCCTTTGTAGAAGGCTGTTCACATATGGCCACAATCAGGAAGATTATTATCCCGCTATCCCTTGCAGCACTTGCAACAGTTTTTGTATATTCTTTTATGATTGCATGGAATGAATATCTGTATGCTTCTGTTTTCTTGAAATCATACAAAGAACTCTTTACCCTGCCGCTTGGTTTGAAAGCTTTATTTGTTTCGAAAAATGCGATTTGGGATAGAATAATGGCAGCATCTATGCTCACAGCTATTCCAGTTGTAATACTATTCATGTTTGTCCAGAAATACCTGGCCGGCAATATGGCGAGCGGGGGTGTAAAAGAATAGTTAGATTCTCAATTCAGCAATCGAGATTCCTTTAACCAGAGAATTTCATAGGGTTCCAACTTGACCGTGAGAGAGTTCTGATCCCTGATTTTGAATTTTTTACCAGAAAGTACATTGATCAAACTCTTAACTTCTTTGCGCCCTGGTGGTAATTTTAGAGAAACAGATTTACTTGATACATTAGTTAGGCAGTACACTGAAGTTTCATTGCCGCAGCTGGTACGGAGAACGGCAAAGACAGAATCATGCAGGGAAAGTATCTCTTGCTCAGCTGCTGGACAAAAAGCTTCATTTTTAGCTCTTTCTGATAGCATATGTAGATATTTATTGAAAATATTGTGCTGAAGTGATGTATTATCTGTAAGACTAGTAACCAGCTGATCTAATGAGAGTTTCTCCCTGTTAATACTGCGTACCATGCCGGTATTTGCAGATCCCTCTACCCAATTTTTTGATCCGACAAGGCTGTGGAAATATATTCCCGGGATACCACGTAATGCGAGCATGATTGATTGTGAAGCGATAAATCTTGCTGCCTCAAGTTCTGTCGATATGTCCTCATCAGGACTTGCTGCTAAAGCACTGAGAAAGTTGCAGTTTAATTCATATGGACTTGTTGATCCGTCAGGATTGTTCTTTTTAGAGACATACCCCCCAAGTGTCTGAACTCTATCTGCTATCCAATCTATATCAGCATGGGATAAGATTCCTTTAACGGGATTGACACCAATTCCGTCGTGGGATGCAAGGAAATTAAAATAGGTTACCTTGTCAGAGGGAAATTCCAGACTTGAAGCCCATGTAGTGAGAATTGTTGCATCTTCAGACATAAAAGCATGAAGAGTCAGTGGGGGAAGTGGGAAATTATAGACCATTGAGGCTTCATTATATCCATTACCGAAATATGAGATATTGTTTTTGTGAGGAACATTGGTTTCGGTGATTATGGTAACATTGGCCTCGGCAGCTTCCAGAAATTTTCTTATTAACTGTATTATTCTATGTGTTTTTGGGTGATGGATGCAGGATGTGCCAATCTCCTTCCAGATAAATGCAATAGCATCAAGGCGGATAAATTCTGCTCCCTCAATAACATACCTGCTTAAGACATCAAGGATTTCCAGAAGTACAGCAGGATTTGCATAATTCAGGTCAATTTGATCCTCACTGAAGGTTGTCCAGACTTTTTTATGTTCATGTTTGGTTTTTACTTGAGTAAGTAATGGTAAAGCCCGGGGTCGGAATACTTTTGCAAGTTCAGGTATATCGGTCATTTCTATAAAATACTCAGATTTTCCAGGGATACCCTGTAGATACTCCTGAAACCATTTGCTTTTCTGTGAAACATGATTTGCAACAAGGTCAAACATTAATCGGTAATGAGTCCCTATTGATTTAATATCCTCCCAGGATCCCAATTCAGGGTTTACCTGAAGATAATCAATTACAGAAAACCCATCATCCGAAGAGTAAGGGTAAAAGGGTAATATGTGTATTGTGCTTATGGTATTTCCAACAAATTCACTGAGAAATGCTGCCAGGTTGGAAAGTGGTGTTTTATCCGGGGAATGGCATATGTCGCCATAAGTAATCAGTATTGAATCTTTTTCATCGGTATAATTCTGACGATGGGTGCGCTGTATTGACTTTTTTAGATTTTTGGCACGTATATTGATTTCGCGAATAATGCTTTTGGCGGTAGTGGTATTATAGATATAGACCAAATCGTTAAAGATGCCATCTTCCAATGTGTTCATTGTGTACTCTCCATCGTTTGCATGGCAATATAATATATGAAAATATAGAAATAATCTATATTATTGCACTGAAAAATTTCATAATAATATTGGAATAATTTCACAATGATATTTTGTCCGATTGTCAACAAAACTGAACAAACCAATGTTTGTTTTGAGAATAAAATGCTTAGCATTTTATCCCATGAACCAAATTAAAGATTTGGGCTTTTCTTTTATGAAATTGGTTCACTTAACTACCCGGGAATAACTGTTGGAAAAAGTGTTAGAGATTGATATGATAAGATAGTTAAGGCATGAGGAAATTTCAAAATCATTGATATATAAAGTGAGTTAATTGGGATGTCAGAATTATCAATGCAAATAAGTAAAAAACCAGCAGTGTTTCTGGACAGAGACGGCACGTTGATTGAAGATATCGGGGTGCTCAGTTCTCCGGATCAAATAATGCTGTTTCAGGATACGGTTGATACACTACGCAAACTTCAGGAACACTACCTGCTCTTTGTTATTACGAATCAGGGTGCAGCGGCAAGCGGATTGATTTCTCCTGAACAGATTTCAGAGGTAAATGAAGCCCTGGGTAGAGAACTTGTAGCAGAAGGTATCACAATAGAGGAGTGGTATGTCTGCCCGCATGATCGTGCTGATAATTGTGACTGTATTAAACCGAACTCTTTCTTTGTTCTTGAGGCTGAAAAAAATTATGATCTGGATCTGCAGAGATCGTTTGTTATCGGGGATCACCCGCATGATGTACTGACCGGGGAAGCTGAAGGGGTATTTGGCCTCTACCTGCTTACCGGTCATGGATTAAGACATATTGATGAAGTACCCTTGGATAAACCGGTATTTCATACCCTTGCGGCAGCTGCGGAATGGATATTTCAGCATCCTGAACCGCACAAAACTCTGCAAAAAGCGATAGCGGATGGAGCACATGCATTACAAAAGGGGAAGCTTGTTGCTTTTCCTACTGAGACTGTGTATGGACTGGGGGCAGATGCACTGAACGAAACCGCCTCTGCAGAGCTATTTATTGCGAAGAAACGGCCGCTTTTTGATCCGCTGATTGTGCATGTGCATTCAGCTGAGCAAGTGAAACAATTGACAACCGAAATACCGGAATCGGCCGTAAAATTGATGGATGCATTTTGGCCAGGTCCCCTTACCCTTGTATTACCCAAGTCTGCTGTAGTCCCTGATATCGTAACAGCAGGCGGCTCGACAGTTGCTGTCCGCATGCCGCAGCATCCTCTTGCGCTGGAATTGTTGAGACAGGCAGGGACTCCTGTCGCAGCTCCCAGTGCAAATATCTTTGGGAAAACAAGCCCAACTACCGCCAGGCATGTTGCTGAACAGCTGGAAGGTAAATATGAGGTGCTCATTGATGGTGGGGCCTGTCGTGTCGGCGTTGAATCAACGGTTTTAACTCTGGTAGGTGAGAAACCGGTTATTTTACGGCCGGGTGGAATAACCAAAGAGGAGATTGAGCAGGTGATCGGACCGGTGTCCAACAGAAGTGAACTGCCTGAAGAACATATGGCCAGCCCCGGTTTGCTGCCGTCACATTATGCACCTGCAACTCCCATGGTATTAACAGATACTCCCATAAAATTTTGTAATGATGAGCATGTGGCCATCATTTTACGTAAACCCACAGAATCAGCCTATAGGGGGAGTGTTTTTGTACTCAGCCCTGATGGTGACCTGAGAAGTGCAGCAGCTATGCTATACCAGACGCTCCGTTTGGTTGATGGGATGCACTTTGATTTGATTGTTGCAGAACGGTTTCCTGGTAAAGGAATTGGGGTCGCGGCAAATGACCGCATGACGCGGGCTGCAGCGAAAAAGAGTTGAATGTTGAGTAATTCAGCTAACTATGTCTTCTATCGTGCCTCTATATCCTCTCAGCCAGGTCTTTTATTAAAATCTTTACCTCATCGTTTTCACTAACTTTTATTTTGTCGGTGTTTGAGAAGGTCACAATTCCAAGATTTTCTGCCGATAGTGCGCTAAAGACTCCTTTTAAGACAATTTCTGTTCCCAGGAATTGATTAGGAGAGGAAGGAGCACCGCCGGTAAGAAGTCCGACTCCCTTTTTACTGTTGGTTTTCGGCTTGTCTCCCCGGGGTATGCCTGCCCAATATACCTGCAGACGATCGATGAGAATCTTCAATTTTCCGGGAACCGAGTGATAGTAAACCGGTGTTGCTATTATGATATTATCAGCCGTATCTATCTTTTGATAAATCCCCTGCATTTCATCCTTTATTGAACAGCCGCGATGTTTCCAGCAATAGCGGCAATCAATACATGGTTGTATCTCTGTTTGGTAAGAATCAATGATCTCAACTTTACCCGCTCTGTCTCCCAGGGACTCCAGCAGAATATTAAGCATGGCTCTGGTTTCGCCGTTCCTGCGTGCTGAACCAAAGAGAATCAGTGTCTTTATCATAGTAATAGACCGGCTTTCATCATATTTTCCAAAGATTGGCGATTTTCAGGGTTCTCAATGTAGGATAAAGATTGTTCAGAATCACCACCAAGTGCTGCCTGCAGGAATTCATACTCCTCAAACAATGCAAAATAGATCGCAAATTCTGATTCTTCAATAGAAAATACCAGATAGGGTTTTTCGATTTCACATAGATCCATAATATCAGCTAATTGAGTAATTCCCTGTTCACATAAGTTAATAATTTCCAGGGGGTTATAGGTAAACTCTGCAATAGCAATTGAATCATTTAACTGCAGTTCACCGGTAAATTTTAATGCATCGGTTTCAACAGTACCGGTATGAGAGAGGTTATTCGTTACCCGAAAATAGTTCATCAAATCAATTGCCGGATTAGTAAGTTCTGAAATATTCAGTTGTGTAAAGATTTTTTTAATCACTTTCAGCTGGAATGCATTAGGGTCGAAAATGGTAGAATTTTCCGGTAAGAATTCAGCAGCCATGGTAAAAAATTCCGAAGGCTTCAGATGTGTGGCCGGGAGAATTATATCAAACCAGGAGACCGCTTTTCCCTGATTGTAAAAGAGATCAACGGTTACAGCAATCTTTCCCGCTTCTGCCATATCAGCCTCTGAAAAATCAGGTGTTGAAGTAACGATCCATGAGTTAGCAGAAGAGTAGTTAATGTGATAGGAATCTGCCCGATAAAAAAGTTCTGTCCCGGGCAGAATTGCCAGAGGAAAAATGTCCAGATGGTTTGGAGCCAGGCTGAAAGAGTAGTCCAGACTCTCCAGGAATCCTGACAGGGTATCTTCCGGCAATCCATAGATTAAATCAAACCCGTAGGCAACTTGTGCCTCATGGAGGAGATACACTTTCTCTGTGAATATCTGCTGATTAAATGATCGGTTGATACTCCGTAACACTTCTTTATGAATACTCTGAAGACCAATTTGCAGGGTGCAGAAAATATCTGCGAATAAATCACTTAACTCCTCATCCAAAAATTCAGCACGTATCTCCATTGAGTAGTGAATTTCGGGTGCATTTTCCGCAAGCAGTCTCAGTAATCTTTTTGCCTGCTCTTTATGGTAGTTGAAGGTTGGGTCCAGTATGAAAATTTCTAAAATATCTGCCTTCTTAAAGAGTTCCAGTTCTGCAAGGATTCTTGATTCTGCAAATCTGCGGATGCTGTTGTGTCCTCTGGATTCAAAACAGAAGTAGCAGTTGAAGGGGCAGCCCCTTGAGAGTTCCCAGAGCACGCCGGAATAGTTTTCTAAAGGCAGAATCCCATCCAGGTAGGGTGAGGGGAGTTTTTCAAGATCAGGGCTGCCGGGTCCGGGTAATTGCGGGGTTACCGATGTATTACTTTTATTAAGCAGCTGATGAATCACGGGTATAATAAGGTCTTCAGATTCACCATTCATAACAAAATCGATATTTGGATTTTCTCTATAGAATGCAGGGCGTGCACTGGGTTCAGAACCGCCAACAAAAATAGTGCAAGCAGGAAAAGATTGCTTGATGCTGGAAGCTATCTCCAAAGAATCTTCTCTGTTCCATAAATAGATTGATAATCCCAAAGAATCAGGATTATGTGCAGCAATTTTTTCTATATGAAGAGCCAAGGGGTCGGTGAGGTAGCAGTTCACAATTTCTATATCGACCTCTGAAGGGAAATGTTTTTTAACATTTGCCGCAACTGATGCTGCTCCAAGGGGAACAGCCCGGGATGAGCGCTGAATATGAACACAGACAAATACAAATTTCATTGCTATACCATACGGAAAAACCGAAGAAATGTTTAGCCCTAAAAAACAGAATACACACTTGGTAAAAAACCAGACAGGAATGCAGGATAAGCAGATTATTCATGTGAAATTGGCATCCAGGGTAGGTTCATAGTGATATATTACCCTTGTCAACTGGTATAGCGTTTGACATCTGCGAATTTCAGCTTAATTTGATAGATGAATACAGGACAAAGTGCTCAATATCGCTTTTTAATTTTTTTTAACAAATGTCGGATGCATACATATAAAGGTCAACTGGTATAGCGGTGATTTCTTTTTGATGCAAAAATTATAAATCCATAAGATATCATTTTAATTCAATACCACTATTTATTATATTGATATATTCTCTATAGCTGAAAACCCTATTTCGCTTTTGGTCAGTTAACTCAACAACAATTCCCAGTTTTGATAATTTCTTCAAAGCTGAGTAAGTTGTAGCAGGAGAAAGATTGGATTTTTGGGATAACCATTGGGCAGTGGCAATAGGACGTTCAAAAAGTGCCTTATGGATATATCTGGCAGAAGTAGATGATTTCCCGAGTGTGTCGATTAGTTCAGTATTTCTAGCTGATAATTTTAAGAGTAATGTTGCTGTTACAACTGCTTGTTCAGCTGTGAAAATTACAGCTTCTGCAAAAAAATCAAGCCAGGCTTCCCAATCTCCATGCAAACGTACATTGTTTAATAACTCGTAATAATAATTTCTATGTGTTTTTAAATAGAGACTGAAATACAGAAGAGGTTCTTTTAAGATGTTTTGCTCATATAAAAGTAAGGTAACTAGTAATCTCCCCAGTCTACCATTACCATCAAGGAATGGGTGTATAGTTTCAAACTGCACATGGACTAAAGCTGCTTTCACCAAAGTTGGGGTTTGCTCAGGTATATTATGTATAAAAAGTTCTAATTGATTCATACATTCAATTGATTCATTTGCAGGAGGTGGAACGTATGCTGCATTCCCTGAACGGGTCCCACCTATCCAGTTTTGGCTTCTCCTGAACTCTCCAGGATTTAGTTCGTTTCCTCTTCCGCCAGATAAAAGTACTTTATGAATTCCCCTCATCAATCTAAGCGAGATAGGGATTCCTTTTTTCAACTGCTCAAGGCCATAAGTTAATGCTGCAATATAATTACTTACTTCTTTCACGTCATCAAGTGGAACACCAGGTTCCTGCTCTAATTCATAAAGCATTAAATTGGATATCGATGACTGAGTACCTTCGATCATGGAAGAAAGAACAGCTTCTTTCCGAATATACATATAAATGAAGATTGCAATATCTGGTAATAATGTGGACAGACTATCTAGCCGCCCAAGTGCCAGCATAGCTTTATCAAATTTAGATCTTAATTTTGGGGACCATTCT